>Ga0214480_100671_pt1 | contig 16861 bp, 12 predicted proteins | sample M1_20Mar14CPVII9_3_FD_165042 | JGI IMG/M metagenome (GOLD analysis project Ga0214480, IMG submission 165042) | Marine eukaryotic communities from Monterey Bay, California, United States - M1_20Mar14CPVII9sort6BwellE17 | ecosystem: Environmental > Aquatic > Marine > Unclassified | place: USA... | reverse complement strand
ATACAATCGGCCTGATTCAACAACATCGAATATATGATGTATGAGAGGTTATTGCAAGTGTTATATCTATATCTCAGGTTATCCTAATTGCAAGCCGCCTGTAATCTTTGATAACTAACCATTGGCCTTGCCTTGGTCTCTTTCTATGCCGTACTGAGGAACCTACTAATACCAACAATACCGTATCAAATTTGAGGTATAAACTTTGTCCCCCCTCTAGAAGAAATTGGGACCTCTTCGTTGTGTGAGAAAGAGCACTGGCACTGAATTTGGTATAGTTTTGACTCGGGGTAAGAATTAAAAGTTGATATGTGGCCCACGATCCAAATCCAAGTACAGAAGGAGCTCATAAAATTCTAGACGAATCCTTTCACCTCTCTTCTTACTACTATCAACCATGTCCATTACCGACGCATCCAACGCCACCGCAGCCGCGCCTGCTGTTGATCAACCTGTTGCCGAGACGGCCAAGAATGTTGAGGAGAAGACTACCGTCGAGGAACCATCCAAGGAAGCCGATAAGGTGAGTAAAAAAAATAATAAAACATACGATGTTGTGAATCACGTCTTTGGTTCATTGGTCAATGATCATTGCCAATCTTGGATCAAATCTTGTGGTACACTCTTTGTTTCTTAATAAGCTTATCTAACACTTTATACATTAATAAATTAACAGGCGGCTGAACCAGCAAAGCAGGAGAAAGGTGAAGACTCCTCCGAGTCGAAGAAGAAAGACGATGCACCAATCAAGGATGACACCACTGCTCCCAAGGAAGATGTTGCCAAGGACTCCAAGGCCGAGGACGCTCCAGTAGTGGAAGAGAAGAAAGTAGCCGAAGAAAAGAAGGACCTTTCACCCAAGAAGACCGATGATGCCAAGGTTGATGATGAGAAGAAGGTAAGAGACGTGAACTGAACATATCTTATGCACCGTCTTTGTTAAATTTAATTGTACCTTATATGACGGCCTGGATGTTACCTCACCACCGCATACTTCTTCTTCTCTTTTTATTAATAAATATAAGGATCCTTCACCCAAGAAGAGGACTGCTGAGGAAGCTGAGGTTGTGGATGAGAAGAAGGTAAGTTATGGGTGAACCGAAAGATTAAATCTTATGCACCGTCTTTGGTAAATTGATATTGTGGCCTTGCTACCCACATGATATTACCTCACCACACACTTCTTATTCTTCTTTTCATTCATTATTAATTACAGGACGGAACGCCTCCCAAAAAGCCTTCTACTGAGTCTGATGCCAAAGCCGTGGACGATGTTGCTACTTCGGATGAAAAGAAGGCCGATGAACCAGCCGAGAAGAAGGCGGACGAACCAGCCGAGAAGAAGGCGGAAGAGCCAGTAGCCAAGGAAGCTGATAGTGCGTCAGCACTATCTGTTGCTCAGCAGTAGATTGTGTTTTGGTTCATATCATATGTGTTCTTATCAAGGTATCTTTTCACGAGAAGATTCGGGGATGGCACATATTATGATTCATGCACGGGGTATAATGTTTGGGGAATTGAATTGTTGTTATGTTATTGTTTAAGTCAGATTGGTGTTTCTTGGAGATGCCTTTTGATCACTTATCATATCAATATATCGTACACACTTGAGAGAGGATACGTCTTCGGACTTGTTCTCTCTCTTTTATATATACATGAAAGAATCGGAGATGGATGATATGATACAACTTGTTGTTCTAGATTCTTGACTGATAAAATCAATACTATATAGTGTATCAAAAAGAGTGTATAATCTTTAACTTAGTGTGTGGATATGTTATGATAGGTGTACGTTGGTTCTTTGGAGAGTACCTTCGGAGTAGAGATATCCTCATCTCTGCACTCGGCACAGAAGAGTATCATTCATATACTGACTATTACACTGCTAACTGTTTCTTGATGTATTTGCATTCATTTGTTTTTCTTAGGTTCTCATGATACAAAGACATGAATACATCCGTGGTTAAGTAGATCGATATCGAATCGGGTCGGCGGAGAAGAAGTATATATAACAAGCTCTTCTGATATGATTCAAGAGATAAACTAGGTACTTGGTAAGTCTTTCATATCCATGAGCTTTAGATGTTGGCTATTACACCTATCTCTCTCGGCCGGGGTATGTTATATGAGGTATCCTCTTATGCCGATACAGAAGATTCGGATCGTTCCTTTTATATATAAGATCTGTATAACTCAGCATATGAATGGGGCATTAGCTTGATATCCTCTTCGTATAAAGAGAGGCATGCTGACCGGCAGATGCCAAGTTATAGCCCCCTCATGATATGTATACCAATCGCTCTTTAGGGTATGTAAGAATGAATACCTGTTCAAGTATATATCTATTATACCTCTTCACATTAAGGGCACGGAGATGGAGGTCAAGTACATCAATAACTGCCTATATTGCAGCCGGCTGCCGACTCTAGCTATATTCATATTGGTCTCTGGGGAGGAATATGAGAGGTAGAAGTGCAGGGAGTTGGGGGAAAAACGACTCAATCGGTCCCGATCGAGCTTTTTTTTGCCTGTCTCCTCTTTTTTATTGACAAAGTTACACTTTCAACCTCGATCACCCCTCCTACCAAAAGGAATAGCACAACTCTCGAATCATCCCCCCCAAGAACTATATAGATCAATTAAACATGCCTAGTCTAAAGGAAATTACCTCCCCAATTGCTAATGAATTATTGGGCACCAGCGGAACTATCGTCGCCGGCAGCAGAGTTGTCGGTGGTGATAATAAAAGTAAACCAACAACAACGACATCATCATCACAAGATGATGATGATCTAAAGTATATTGGTACAAGTACCCTGGATGAGCAATTGGCAAAAAAGAAGAAGGATGCAGTTGATTTATGTGACTCCGATACAGGTGCTAAACCTTCCCCTGTTGATCACCAATTAGAGAAACGATTGGGCATCGAATCAAAAGGGAGAGGAAAGAAGAGTGGATCATCTACCATGGATCACTCTCCTAAGAAAATCAAGGCGGAGGGTGGTACAAAGAAGAAGAGGAAGAAATCCATTCTGGAACAAATGAAAAAAATTGATGATGATGGCATCGATGAGAAAGGTATTGATGATGTGGTCGAGAAGGAGAATTCCAAGAACAAATCAACTACCAGGAAGGCAAAGAAGAAGAAGTCGGATTCAACAAGTAAATCCAAGGATATTCGTAACTTCTATTCCTTATCTCCCAAGGAAGAACAACAGAAAGATTCTAAAAGTCCAATGTCATCGGGTAAGAGTAGTGAAGAAGACGTCACTCCTACAAAGAAGAAACGTAAAAGCACAAAGGTTGTTAGTTTGAATGAGAACGCGAAACCACTTCATTTACATATTCCATTTATTGGAGAGAGCGAGAAGCATACAGTTGTTTCTATTAATGCACATTGTGTTGATAGTAAGTATGATGTTAGTAGTGAACCGATTGTGTTGAAAGGAAAGCAACATTGCCGCGCTAAGGGTCAGATTAAGAATTTCTTATCTGGTTTTGGCCGATACATTCATTGAGTGAGATGTTGTTTATTTAGCAGAGATGGAGGGGGGGGGGGTTGTAATAATGGGGATAAGATTTGATGTATGTTGTATAGGTATAAATCGTGTAGATTGTGCCATAGAAAGAAGAGTTCCGACATGGTTGAACCACGTCGGACAAATGAAAGACAAACAGTAAACCGTATTAGTATACAACATTTATACTAAAGGAAATTGTGATAGTAGTATTGATTCATTTAATGTTACACAGAGAAATCTAGCTATGTGCAAAAGCTGTATAACACATAATAATTGAGCCGGCATGTATGTTCAGATCTAAATCCGCTCAACAATCCCACTTTCAAACTTCATTTTAGCTGGGGGTAACAACTCTATTCCCCATCCCCACAAACCGTCTAAATACCCTTTTGTGTATGTCCGATTCTATATTTCATTGGTGTATATTCATGGTAGGAGAATGTCGGGAATTGATTCTTCTGTTTGAGACCGTGTACGACGTGCCCTTTTGGGTGTTTCCTCCCGAGTAGCAACAACTGATGTCCTCTTTCCCCGTGCTACACCCAATCCACCACTCTCGGGAGACTTTGCCCTCTTCATTGTTGATGACGATGCTGGTAGTTTCTTATCTACTGATTTGAGTTTGGCATTTAACTCTATATCGGCGGCGGCAGAAGCTGCGGCAGCTGATGATGATACATCAACCTTATTCTTCTTCTGTTGTTGTAACTGATCCTCAATCATAACATTGCTATCAGGTTTTTCATATGCCTTATCTGCAAGTGCTCGTTTCCTTCCCCTTCCCTGCTGTTGTTTGGTACTAGCCTTTTTAGCACCGCCTTTTCTTGCAGCATTACGAGATTGAAGAGAGTCTAATGATTCGGTTCTATTTAATTCCGCACTTCTTATGGTGGGTGTTGAAATAATTGGTTTTGTTGCCGTGGACGATGATGATGGTGATGGTAGCGGAGAAGGAGATCTTGATCTATTACCACCACCACGTAACAAGTCTGCCAAGTTTAATCTAGAAGTTAACTGATCAATAGCACCAGCATTATTATTGGTGGTGGAAGTAGCTGTTGATGTTTGTTGTTGTTGCGCACTACGGAAAGCCGATGATACAGTCATTACCTTTGTTGCATCTTCCAAGCTTATCCCAAGAGTTTCCATTGTTTGGAAAATCTATTTATAATAGGCAAGAACAGTATAAAGTTAGTGCATCAATCAGAAAGAATAGGGGCTGGATAAAATACAACTCATACCAACTAAACCTAATACCACCACAAACACAAAACTAACAAATAATAACATACCTCAGTTTCATCCGGAGAACATCCATTGGCAATTTCATTTAATAGTTGAGTAGATATACGATCACGTCCATTCCCTTGTGCTAACAGTTTATCAACTCCATTTTGTAATATATTTCTAAACCTAATTTTTGCTTCCTCTTCGGTAGTGGATGGGGTAAATTCGGTATGGTTAGTTTTCTGAGATGTTGCTGATTCTGATAGGGGTGTTGCTGTTGATTTAATTGCCGTCATGATTCTATATACTAGTAGTTATTCCGTTAGTTGAAAGTGATAGCAGTTTGATGAAAAAATATGACAGAATTGTGGTGTCCGGTCACAGTTTGCAACCATAATATTTCGTACATGAATGAACAAAATACATAATTACAATACGGAATCAGGAACAATGGGTACAATTCTAACCTAATCTGAATTGAAGGACCCTAGAGTAAAGGCCGCTTACCGCTTACTAAGGGCACTTTGCCCTTCATCTCGCCCTTCATCTCCTACTCTCAAATTTCATCACATAATTATTTGGCAACACGGTAAGTAATTCGTAGCGGCATTTTCATTCAATTGGCGGAATAATGTGAAGAAGATCAGTTTTATTGTGTAGTACCTCTTTATCTGATTAGATTCATGGTCTTCGGTTGACAGCACAACTTATGTATGGAGAGATATGTTTTGATGTATATGCTGGTTATTGTTAGGAGGACTCGAGGGAAAGACTGCTCGTCCTCTACTGACTGTTATATAGTTGCTGGCTTTCGGAGATGACTAAGTTCTGGGTATATGACGGTATTGTTACTTTTTTCATCAAGCATGCATCTCACTCTTTTCCCTCATACTCTCTCCTCATTGCAATACTCAAACAGACCTCAACCATCTCCACTTTTAATATATACATTATATATACAAAATGGCACCTAATAAGCCCGATCTTGTAAGCAGGGATTACACAATCCATCTAGCCAAGCGCACACACAAGACGACCTTCAAGTCAAAGACACCCAAGGCTATCAAGGTTATTAAGAAATTTGCCCAAGATGCAATGAAGACAAAGGATGTTAGACTTGACCCCAAGGTTAACAAGGAAGTATGGAAGCAGGGTGTACGTAACCCACCAAAGAGAATCCGAGTCCGTTTGAGTAGAAAGAGAAATGAAGATGAGGATGCTGATGAAAAACTTTACACACTAGTTCAACTTGTTGAGGTTAGTAGTTTCAAGGGTCTTCAGACCGAGACTGTTGATTCAGCCTAAATTCATTTCTATACTAATAGAGTAACACAATAAATATGAAGTTACTACCAACTTGTCACCAGAGCTTATGAACACCCATACGAAAGTATTTTGTGTTCATTTGTGGGTGCATCTTTTTCCTTCTATATCTAGCTAATTAGAATGCTCATATGTGTATGTTGTTTCTCTACTGTTGCAGCGGTTCAATGCTTGAGTGAGAGTTTGGCGGTATGGTATGTAAACACAACAATCAACTTATGAGCAGAGGTATATTGATCATACGAAACACAGCCGATGGAGAAAGATACGTCCTGAAAGAATAGTACTAAGTTGATCATCTTATTAGAATATGCTTATTAAGGTATAATATATCATTATGCATTACTAATCTTTGAACTATAGAGTGTCTTCTTATTCCCTATCCAATTATCAGTCACACGTTTGAGTGACATGAACTGATCATTACAATCCTTTTCGCATTTACGAACGCTTGCCAATCCTTCTGGTGTCGAATCAGGTGGTCTCTCGTTGTATACACATCCCAAGAGACATGCTATTGATGCTGTAAATCTTGGACCTAACGTCTCAACACACCAATGAATTCCGTCAGGCGATATCTTATTCCTCTTACACTCTGAGTCTAAATTGTCTTTTGGTTTGTTGGCACATACCATGGGAATACTTTGTGGCCAGCTAGTTGAACCACCAACTAATCTTTCAAAGAAGAAGTTGTTTGATGTTGTATTGTAACCAATATGCTTGCCGTTCTCATGTAATATCTTACTTGTAAAGTCTGAGAACTCTTGAACGAGTACATACTGTACTCCATCTTGACCATCTTTTGGAGGTTTCCACTCATTTGCTACTTCATGTATCAGTTGATTTATCTTGACTACTCCTTTCCACATATCAGCTGTTATCGCATTATTATCTAAACCAACTGTAGTGAAGATGACGGTTCGGGCACCAACAAGCTCTTGACAGAAGATGATAACTTCCTTTATACGCTCTTTTGTTAATTCTTCTGCCTTCATCCAACCATGAGGTAGTCTTATGACAACCGCATGGAATCCATTCACTGAGTATTGTTGTTGACTAGAGCCTGGGTCAGTATATTTTAGATCCAACAAGGTATGCAGAAAGTTCTCACCCCACTTTCTTTCCATTACAAAGCATGGTGCAATCTTTGCCCATCTACTCCTTTCTAATAACTTTGTATACCTCCAAAATGCAGATACTCCTCCACCTCTAATGGGTGCAGATGATGCTAAACAATCAAATTGCTTCGATCCAACATTGTACTTCATGTGTACTTTGCGATTACTCTCGAAACCCTTTCCCAATACTGCAGCTTCCCATCCTTGGCTGAACTGATGTCCTAAACTATCACCCATAAATAATATGTTTAAATTGGTACTAACTGTAGTTGTAAAGTCAAATAGTTTACCATCATCGGTTGATTGTAATGATGGAGGTAAATCTGCTCGATCTTTGCAAAAGAATGTATCTACTGATAAGAACTTGTCTGGACGAGGTTCATCCTTTGGGTCATGTAGTCTATATGATATCCGTATATTATTCTCTTTAACATGTTGTGGATTGTATGTATCTGTATATACTGATGGGGCTGATATCTTTATACTGTTTGAGTAAGGTACATCATTATTGATATCATTGCTACTTCCACTTTGTTGCAAATCAAAGCCAGATTTTATTCTAAATGGCAATATAATGATATTGATTGCAATGAAGATAATAGCAAATACAAATCGTCTATAATTGTCTTTGGTTATAATCATTATATCAATAACATGCAAAGATACCTTATCGTAGGTAGGATGTGCTCTTCAGCACATTTGACATTTGTCACTTCCGCCACTCTCATATAATTTCCCATTTAGTTATAAAAGACTCCCAATTACATTGCAGTATATTTCAGTTGATGATATTTTGCCATCGAGATATGTCATCTCTACTACGCCATACTAAACCGTTCCGTACGTTATCAACACTACCTTCTTCGTATCAATCTGTTGCTCCGGCAAATCGCCAGAGAACGTGTAGGCATAGGATACACAAATTACATAAGACATGTTCATTTATTGATATCAACAAAACTAGCAACCAGTTTTGTAGATTCTATGCTAATGACGCTAGTAACAATACCCACGATGATATATGCCACTTGCTTCACGAGATAGGATCACGAGTAGAGTCGGCAAATACAGATAGAAGAGCAAGAAGAACAAGTGTAAGGTCTAGTGAAAGAAAGTCTGCATCATTTATAACATCAAAATTTTGCAAGGTCTACCTATCTCGTCCTGATAATCAGTTGCAATTACTATCAGATAATAATAATGACAAGTGTGAAATTATAAAACTACTAATCAGTGAAAGATATGATATCGAAAAAGATACGATTATATCAACAATAGATAATGTCCGATCCAAATCAATATTGGGATGTAATGATATACAAAAGATTAGAGAGATTTGTACTCCACAGTATGAATCTATCTTTCAATATATATTGGATCAAGCACAAAATGATCTCGGGGTTGCATTCCTAGTAAGATTGAGGAGAGATGTTCGTGATCTTATACACTACATGAAGTTTGTTGATAAAGAAGTATATGAAGAAATACAACAACAAAGCAAATTGAAAAGGCTACAGACATTAGAAAGGAGTATACATGCCCTTCTTACATCGCTATTTCGTCCAGGAGTTTTAAAGTTGAAACGAATAACATTTGAGGAGACTCCAGCAGCTATCATTGAGCAAATTGCATTGAGAGAAGCGGTACATCCTCTTCAAAGTTTGCAAGAACTGAAGTCTAGACTTGGTCCTGGAAGAAGATGCTTCGCATTCTTTCATCCAGCTTTGCCAAGTAAACCTTTGGTATTTGTTCATGTTGCATTACTTAGAGAAATACCTCAAAGTATGAATGATATTGTCTCTGATGACGATGATTCGGAACGCAATGCAACTTGTGCTACATTTTACTCAATTACTAATACAGAACCGGGTTTGACTGGTGTTGACTTGGGGAATCATTTGATTAAATCAGTTGTACAAGTCTTAAAAGATGAGTTTCCTGCTTTGGATACATTCAGTACAATCTCTCCTTTACCGAAGTTCAGATCCTGGCTTGAAGACAAGCTTACTCGATATCATGAACAGATTCACAATACACAAAACAGCGAAGAAAGCGAGATGCCGAATCTATTCATAGACAAAGATCTTCTTACTGAGAAAGAAATGCAAAAGCTGGAAGAAGTATTCTCAACAAAAACACCGCTTCTTGACTTGATTCAAACATTGAAATCTCCCACTTGGTATAAAGATTCACATTTAGGCGAGCAGCTTCAACCATTACTGATGAAACTTGCTGCCTATTACTTGACGAAAGAAACATACCGTGGTAGACCTCTCTGTCCAGTGGCCAAATTTCATATCCGTAATGGAGCTGAGATGTATAGACTAAATTACACGGCAGATACAAGTTCAAAGGGTTTGAGAAATAGCTGTGGTATCATGATCAACTATCATTATGCACTTGATCATATTGAGGAAAATCGGATCCAGTATGAGGTCAATGGAGATATTGTAGTGAAAGATGGAGTGAAATGCTGGCTGAATGAATGAGACAGTGTAAAGTGTACAATATCACATAGATCTATTAGTAGATTAACCTTCTACTTTCAAGTAAGTCATTGAGCTCTCCATCTTGTTTTAACTTTTTTACATTCCAAACCAAAGAGCCGCAGCAGAAGTACACAAGATTGTGCGAGCAACCTTCTTTATCATACCACCACTTTCTCCAGTTGCTGGAACGGGCTGTGACGAATCGGTTGGTGGCGCAGGATCTGGATCTCCTCTCTCAGGAAGAGCAGGTGTGGGGCTAATTGTTTTTGTATCACCGGTTTCACCAGTTGAAGTCATTCCATCTCCATCGGGAGTTGGAGCAGGCGTTCCATCTGAAGCTGAAGCCTGTGCATCAAGTTCAACAGTGAAGGGATTACGATTCGCACCATGATATCCCAAGCTGTTACCACTACCCAGAGCATATAAGAATGTATTCTTTCCATTTGGGTTGATTTCATGCTCGCCAAGTTCAGATAGATACTTGGCAAACTCCATAATTGTTTTCCCGCCCTCTTGGGTAATTGAAGTAGACATTAATGTTTGTTGTGAATCTGGCATTAATTCGACGCGAGGATTGTTACCAAGAGTATACTTTTGAACAGTCCCGTCATCGGGTAAGCCAATAATACCTTCTCCACCCTCCATCGATCCTTGTTAATGATACATAGTGGGTGACGAGATATGTTAGTGAAAGTAGATACCGACCATATTATGATTTGTATAACATATACATACCTGAAGGCGAGATTCCAAAGGCAGCCCACGATTCCATATCACTCTCCATCCTTCCACAGAAGATACTTTGTTCAGGACCAGCTGGTGATAACTATTGTATGAGAGTGAGTTTATTAGTATATAAATATTATTTAGTATAAGTTCAAACCAAACATCGATACACGTTACACGCCCTACTATACTCACAATAACGGCATACTTGAAAGTCAATCCACTTTGCAACTCTTCAACTTCCGTCCATGATTCTAAATCAATAGAGTTTGCTGTTATTAATTGCAATATGGGTAGAACAACATTAGCATTGGTTTTAGACATAAAGAATCATTACAAAATGAGTGATTCCATGTCCATGATGAAAAATATAAACTCACGGCATTCAAGTCGAGCGGACGTAACGCCCAAGGCGGAGAGAATGGTAATGACGGTCAACTTCATATTGAATAATGTGGTATGGTGCATAAAAGTGGTGCAGTAGTACAATACTTATCGTGGCAAAAGCCAATAAAAATTGTATGAATGATATGCCGGTATCCTAGAGTATTGCTTAATTGCTACTCATACCGTCTAATATATTCAATATCGCGTTGTTGATGATGATAATCTATGATAATAGAGCCCACTGTGGAGATATATTGCAATAATTAGCGCTTTTTCTTCATTGATATTGTTGGCAATTCTATCTCAAATTATACACTTAAACATCATCGGTAACAATCATAATATATCCACTTCAAGTTATAACAATACATACAGATGCCCAAGAATAGTAGTAGTACTTCTAATCCTCTTAATAATAGAGGACCAAACATATTAATCTTAAGTTCGGCAGGTAAACCAATATTTGTCCGATATGGTAATGAAGATGAATGGTCTACAGCATGTGGTGTTATACAAGGAATACGAGCAAATGTATTATCATTTGGTATCGATGGATTGAATGAACGAGGCGCGTCAACTCTTGGTTATATTCAATCAATACAGGCTGGTGAGCGATTACTTGTATTTAAAAATACAGAAGCATTAACATTGGTAGCAATATCAGATCGTAAAGATGGGAATCACAATGAAGCTTGGTTACGATTGCAATTGGAATATGTTTACTCTCAAGTTATATTTACATTAACTGCACAAGTTCAATCAATCTTTGAATTAAATCCAAGTTATGATCTGCGTACAATGATGGGTTCTAATGTTAATAGTTCAATACGGAATTTATTAGATCGATTTGATCCGGTTGTAGATTTGGAGAATGATAGTAATAACAATAGTACAATAACTGGATGCGGTGCATTTCTTACTTCGGGTATTGAATGTGTATCGCCTATACCACCAGAGATACGAGATACCGCAAGTAAAATGCTTATTCATGCATGTGCCGAGAGTGGTAGTAATGATTTATTTGCCATGTTAGTTATTGGTACGCGTCTTGTTACCATTATTCAACCTGCAAATCCAATGTCACAACTTCATACATCTGATTTACATCTCATACTTACATTCGTGGGGACTCAGCCCGGTCTATTAACGAATGAATTGTGGTTTCCGTTATGCCTGCCACGATTTGATAGCTCGGGCTTTCTCTACGCATACACATCATGTTTAGACCCGGTGCATACTGGACTTAGTATTGTAATGATCAGTCCTAGTAACAATACTGAACAGTTTGAGTCTTTTAGGACGGCTGCCAATACAGTTCGTAAGAATTTGGGATTAGCTTCAGTCAAGACAAAGGTGTTACGGGTCTTTAGTACATCATCGAATAATGCATCAACTACATCTTCGAATAACTCTCGTCAGAGAAGTGACTCGCCCGATGGTTTAAGTGGTATTAGTAGTCATAGTGGAGAATCAGAACAGAAGAAGACAAATTTTGATGATGCTGCATGGAAGATGAAGGGAGATGAATCATTTGATGTATCAGATGATGATTTCGGAGGAGGCGGAATTGGAAGACGTATCAGTATTCGGAGGAATAAGAGACCAACCATTGAACATCAACTATCCCAAACAAACTTTTTAGATAGCATGCTCGAGGAAGAAAGTTTAGACTATACAGAAGAAGACGATGATGATGACAATAATAAAGAAGCAGAGGTTAATGAGGCTCCACTTATCACTGCAGTCAAGGTTGCACTGTCACCTCAACAACAAGATGAGATGATGACATCGTATCTTCAATTGGCATCTGCAGTTCACTTTGTCTTTAGATGTGATATATATGTCAACAGCGCTGATTCAAATATGACCGGCATCGGCAACATACCTACCGTTGGATCAATGTTGACTCAATGCTTTGGACCGCCACTATCTTTTCCTTTTACTGATGAATCCTCTCAGAGTCATGTTTGGGATACATATCAACGGCTTTCATTGCGATTAAGGTTAGGGTCTTCGTCTGTGGAATCAACCATGGATGCTTTTAATGTAGTTGGTGATAAGCAAGGGCATGATAGTGTTGGTAAAGAGTGTTCAATGCAATGTTTGCTTGAAGACCCACCTAATTTGCATTCAGTGACGTATGTCCAAGAAGATAATCAATGGTTGTATGTAGGTTTAAATGGAAAATTCTTTGAACTGTACGCTACTTTGCCAGCAACAATTCCTCCCAAACAAGCCACTGCATACTGTGCAAGATTGGTACGGAGGTTAATGGGTGATGAAAGAATACTTTTCCTTTCTGACCCTTTGACTTGGGGCCATTCAGTTTAAAATAGAATAGGATGTAACTTTATTTGATCAGTGGTATCTTTGTAGCCGTCTTCTTCCTTTCAAATGATAAGCGAGAGGGGAAAGGATCATAGATAAAAGAACTACTACAGTTACAGTGACCACTGTAATCTTCGTTCTTGATCTCATAATATAAATACCACTAAGAAACCCGACCAGTGACTCGATGTGGCCACTCATTCGTCTAGTTCTATTTGAGGGGAGGATACCAGAGGATACCATATTTTGCAATGACATAAAGAGCAAATAAATACTACTTCATCACTCATAATCACCGCCATGGGACGGAGATTGTTACTAATAGCGGCAATATTGCTAGCGGCATTATGCCATGGTAAATGGGTCAGTGCCGAGGAGGCATCCCATTCAGAGCTTCGTGGCGTATTGAAAGATGACAAGTACGATCACAACATTGAGTTTCTCGATGATAATGACATAAACCATCGTAAGCTTCAATTTGATAATGGTGGCGCCACATCAACAACTACCACCACTTGCAATACTTGGTGTAAGTTGAAAGAGTCGTTAGGTTTGACGATTATAGGTTTACTGTTGATATGTATCAGGTGAGTATCGATTTCGATTTGTAAGACTGCTGAACATATCATATGCATTATATATTATGATATGCACGAAACATCGTGTCAAACAATCGCATATCATATCAACCAAATACCATTTCATCTCATTTATAATATGTATGCCATTCATTTATTCAGTCCATGCCTCATGTGGAAGAATGAAGGCCGCCATGTAACAGAGCTTCGTCGTATTGACTTTTGTAAGAACAAGGCCGTGGTTGTACCCGATATCAACATGCCGTCCGATGACAACACTGGCCAACTGGTACATTTTGTAGGCAAGGTTAGTGTCGACGATGATGAGCTAGAGCTTTATCCGAGCCCTCTTAACATCACGTCATCACTACCCAAGGCCCTTGTTATGAAACGTACTTGTATGATCTATCAAAAGTTCGAGCATTCTGAACAACAAGTACAGAATCAAACGATTGGCGCCGGTCAAACTACTACGACTACCTACACCGTTAAGGAAGACTGGACTGCTGATGGTCCTCAAGCTGAACGTTTGCCACATTTGAATACAGAAACCAATTCTCGTGGTATCTGGGATGAACTTATTAGCAACTGTGGCACTCCAGAGACTGCTCCAAGTCCATCTCCTCCTGAACCTCAATTGCCACCTAACATGCCTCCTGAAATGTTAGCTTTACTTCATCAAACTGATCTTACCAAAGCCCCGCATTCTATTGCAATCAATAGCTCTGCACACGTTGGTGGATTCGGTTTAACGAAGGATATCATCACAACTGAAAAGGCTGTCTTTCAAACAGAATGGCTTCCTGTCCCTGCTGAGTTGGTACCTGATGAGATTGAAGCATTACCTGAGCTTCGTAAGGACCGTTACGGTAACCTCACTACAGTTGAAGAAGGAGACCAGCCACAAAATGGAGATGTAATGATCAAGTATGAGTATTGTGCTGACGGCTTTGATACATCCTTTATCGTACAGCAGATTATCGCGGAAAGTGACCCAGAAAAAGGAGTTCCTGCTCACAAGTACTCCCTCGACAAACAAAGGGTACTTGATGAGAAGTGCTGTGGTAAAATCACAGATGATCTTGGTGTCATCTGGATGGTAAGAAAGGGGCGTCATGACTTACACGAAATGATTGCAATGGCAAAGCAAGATGAGAAGACTCTTACTAAGATACTTCGCTTGCTATGTTGGATCCTTCTGGTTGCGGGTTGGATGATGTTGTTTAGTATCTTCACAACTCTCTTGAGTACTCTACCAATTCTCGGAGCCCTTGGTAATGCAGCTTTCTTTATTGTTGCACTTGTGATTGGTACTGTGTGTTGCTGTGGTGTTACTGCTATTGCATACCTCCGTTATCGGCCACTTCTTTCTTTTAGTGCCTTGGCAATTGCTGGAGGTATTGCTGGTATTGTTATTTGGCGTATTAATGCCGCTTCTGATGCCTCTACACAGCCAACAATGGCTCCTACAATGAAGTTATTGTATGATGAGGATGAAACTATGGGATTGTATGACGAGAATGATATTGCTGTTCAGTCTATCTATTGAATATTGGAAGGTATGTTGATTTGGAGGTCGTAAACTGTATGATACAGGGAAGGGTTTAGCCAGGCGGCATGAACAGATGTTTAAATTAGGGGAATATAAATAGGTATGTGTTAAAAAGTAACTTTAAGATTACTTCTGCCATTGAGTCCTTTTGGTAGTCATTATCTTCAGAATGCAGTTGTGTCTTCCTACTAGTTCTGATTTCGGCATTGGCTTTGATTTTTCACCTATTTTGCTTGCGGCTTCAGCTCTGACAAACTCACCTTCCAGTGCTCCCATGTTCTTTAGGGATAGAAAGACGTCTTCCACGATAGTTCCAGGCTTCATTATTAAAACATCTCTCAATGCACCATGCTTGGCCTTATTATCACTATATACCTTTCTCTCATCATCCCACTGACTAGGAGCTATCCCCCCGACAGCCGTGATGTAAGAGATAAAGCCTGCATTCGGTAGACTAGCATCCTGAATAGAATAGTTTAACATGCCAGGAAGAGATTCATAAGTCGTGAAGTTATTGATAGGAAACACGAGAACAGGTGCTCGTAGAGATATTGCAGCTTGTAAACAGTCCCATACTTTGCAATTTGATGTGTTTGGTTGACGAATATGAGAGTCTGGTGAGGAGTCGGACTTTTCTGCCAGAGCAACATGGTGACGCACAGTCTTCATTTCTTCGTGTGCCGACATTGATACACCAACATGTGCACCATGAATTGGAAGCTTCGACTTGATATCTTCAATGTGACTTTGACTTGAAGCTATATCGTTCTTGTTGAGAGCAAGGGACATGGGGAACCTAGCACCAAGAAAGGCACTGACTAGTCTGTGCAAGTCACCTTCATCCCATTGATCAAGTTGTTCTTTTGACTCTTCGTTCTCAGCAGCAAACTTCTCCACGGCTGAAAGCACATCATTAGTAAATGACTGGCTCTGCTTGTATCCACTAAACATCTCAATGAGTTTCTGTCTTCCGCGTCTTACTACACTTTCCCACTTGGATGATATGTTAAAGTATACCCACTCTACCAGTTCATTCCGTACCCACTCAAGATCATTGAGTGGATGTTGAACGTTATCATCTTGGCTACCATCACTACATATCTTGTTTCCCTCGCTATCAGAACAACCACTGGCATCAACGACATGAATAATCGTATCTGCATCTGTAAGGTCGTTCAGGAAGGCATTGCCTCTCCCTCTCCCTTGGTAAGCACCAGGAACCAGTCCAGCTACATCTTTCAGAGATACAGGGATTAGTCTTCTACCTTTTGAATCGCGACCATGTGTAGAAGCTAAAGTCAAGCCAAGCTTTTCAAGTTGTGCTTGGCTATTGACATCGTCTTCGGGACACGAATCTTCCGGAGAAGGCACTAAACAATATCCCACATTGGGGTCGATTGTAGTAAAAGGATGCGGCGCCATCGATGCGCCACCTAACACTACTATATCACTGTCTGAGACATCATTCTTTTTGTCATGTGCATTGCTACTGGCCTCTCCTCGTTGACGAGCAAAAGCAGTGGCCGTATTAAAGAATGTACTCTTGCCGGCACTAAAAGGTAGGAGAGTTACGTGTGTTAGTGAAAGTGTATCAATAATCAGAATCCAGCCC
>Ga0214480_100670_pt1 | contig 16862 bp, 12 predicted proteins | sample M1_20Mar14CPVII9_3_FD_165042 | JGI IMG/M metagenome (GOLD analysis project Ga0214480, IMG submission 165042) | Marine eukaryotic communities from Monterey Bay, California, United States - M1_20Mar14CPVII9sort6BwellE17 | ecosystem: Environmental > Aquatic > Marine > Unclassified | place: USA... | reverse complement strand
TCGATGGATATATAAGTTAGGGAAAATAGTGACATTGAAAGATTTTGATGTTTAGGATACCGCTGATGTGATGTGAAGTAGTAGTCGGTCTTGCAATAGTGATGGCGACGATGTGATGCATATTGCCGTCGTTATATGGGTGGTATCAGATTGGTAATGATGTATCATATACATTCGAGACCAAGGCGTTGTTGAAGTGTCGTCATTCCTTTGAAGACATAAACAAAAGTGGAGTGTCATCTATGCGTTCTCATCAAAATCTATTCTTTCTTGGCAAATTGTGCACGAATGATATGGAAGTAGCAACCAGAACTCAAGCAAGATGAAGATCAGCCTGGGATTTAGATGCACGGCATGGCGTTATACTCATAAATAGGTGGTACCAGAAGAGCAAATACACAAAAACTAAATACAAAAAAGTCAGATAAATATAGCAATGGTTTGGCGTAGTAACAGTTACAATAATTACAATACAATGGCAGACAATATCAACAATAACAACCACGAAGAGGAGAAGGAGAATACCCGTACAATGTCTGCATATCATTTACCACGTGAGATAATCTGTGATGGTAGCAAGGGATGTGGATCGGATACTGAATCATCGACACATGCCTCAACCGCAGAGGTATTGCAAATTCTCAAACACTCCGAATCAGAGGAGAGATGTGACATAGAGGATAGTAAACAGCAACATATTAAACAAAAAGATGAAGAAGATGATGAACTCTATCTACAACGTGGCACTAGTAGTGGCGGTGGTTTGAAGACGGATGATAGCAATCAGAAGCCTTTGGATACTGCTGCTCAAGCAACATCTCAACTTGTTGAGAATCTATCCGAGATGCGTCTCTCATCAAACAGTACCAACAACAACAATGAAGAGCAAACACATACACATCACGAGCGTACACCATCCTCTACATCTGCAATTGTATCCCCAGATAAGACCAACAATACAACAACTACTCAATTCGAAGAATCAGATCCCGTACATATAATTGAAGTAGAAGAGAAGGATGAACTCTCACCATTATACGTAGGCAGGATTATAGGCAAGGGTGGTGAAATGATACGTGACCTCCAAGCTAGATCGGGATGTCGTATAGATGTTAATCAGAATGTACCATCAGGTTCACCACGCACAATCATCTATCGTGGTAAATCTACATCGGATATTGACTTTGCTAAAAAGTTAGTAGCCATGTTATGCAATAAGAAGGATGGTGGGGAGTATATTGACCTACCATTGGGACAGGCAACGATGAAACAAGTACAGGTACCAAAGTCAACTATTGGACGTATCATTGGTCGGGGTGGTGAGATGATACGTGAGGTACAATCGAAGAGTCATGCACGTATACAGATTGATCATTCAGGAGAGTATGCGGCCTTGGATACTGATCATCGATTGGTAACTATTACTGGAACTGAGGATGCCGTATCTAGTGCCGAGGAGATGATATTATTCCTTACTGATAATCCAGGTGTGGATGGACATTTATTGGTAAGGCAGCATCATGTACATGATCATGCAGGGATGTATGGACATGATCATCGGGAGCAACTTCGTTATGCGTTACATGGTCCTGGTCCTTATAGACAGCATGAACACTTTGCTGGACAACATCATAGTGCTGCAGAGGAGCTTACACCACAGGCGGTTGCAACTGTTCCTACTCCAAGCTTGGCATATTGGGATGGACAGCAGCAGCAGTATGGAGTAGTGGCCGGACAGCAAGGATACCCTCTCACTGGCGGCAACTTATATACCACACAGATGCAGACAGGTGGACGATCATTTGGAGCGGCATATGTCAATCCATATCAACAACCGGCACTTCATCCCGTAATTGAAACAGATACCATATCCTGTGTCAAGGAAGATATTGGACATATCATAGGGAAGAAGGGTTCCACAATCAATGCTTTGCAACGTCGATCAGCTACCAATATCCAGATTGATCAGCTTAACTATCAAGTTAGTATAACGGGACCTCGTCAGGGTATTGAGCTTGCAAAGGCAATGATACATGAGATACTGGAACATGGATTACATCATTCATATGCCGGTGGAGAAGCAGAGCATCAAGAAGGAGTTGACCACCAAGATTCTCATGACGAGCTTGCTCAATCTTATGAGCAGTCTGTTACTCAAGTACAGCCGCTGCCGCCTCCTCAAGCTGCTGGATATCCCACTGCAGCTGTTCAATATCAGCAATACTATGGAGTATGGCAACCAAGTTATCCAGGACAACAAGGTATATCTCAGGCGGCAGTACCTGGTGATCCTTATGCAGCCCCGCCCTCTCCAGCAACCTCAGGATCAATTGCATCATCATTGTCTAGTCCTTGGGTCGTAGCCACAACGGCTGATGGTCAGATATATTATTACAATCAGGTTACATTTGAATCAAGTTGGGAGAAGCCAGGTGGCATGTAAAGAAATGATACAGAAGCGGAAAGTATACCGCACTGGAGTGAACAAGCAAGGGTAGATGACCAAACCACGAGACCAAACAGCCTAAAAAATAGAGGCATAATAGAAGGTACTCAATATGTGGCGAGGTGTTAAGAAGGGATTAGCTGTTTAGATATGGTATTAGATCAATTGATAAGCTAATGCAGTATCTAAATCCAAACTATACAAACGACTTTAAGGCTATACCTTTGTACAACAAACAAACCTCTTCTGTTTACATTCTCAAGCATCCTCAAGCATTTACTTCATATTTATAGTCCTCCTGACTAAACTCGTGATCCGGGTGTTCTTTCTCCCATTCTGCAATCTCATCCTCATAATTCTTAGCAATATCCTCCTGATGCTTTTCAAAATAAGCAGGATACAACCAAAAGGCAACGGTCAAGCAGCAACCGAGGATTACATAAGAAATTACATTAGTTGTACTGGGGTTCCCTTGACATACATAATTGCCGGAGGTAAAGACACCAATGCCATAATTGTAAATGCCACCAACCACATACTAGTAAGACGCCCATATGCTTTACTACTGGATACGTCGAACCCTCGATACCAACATTATCCTCAATATATGAACGAATGAAGGGATGACCAGCCATCCACGTAATTGCAACACCTAATGCCAATCCACCATTAATGATAACGTTTGCAAAGTATTTAATTGTATCTCTATTCTCTGGTAGTGTCCAAGCCAAGATTGTTAATATACCAAATAAGACGATGAAGATAATATCTAATGTCTTTGGCCAGGATGCTGTTCTGCCCATCTTATACCAAACAAATGAGAGGACGAAGATATTAAACGCTGCTACACAACATGCTGCGGTGAATGCAATTTGTAACTCTCCAACTATGCAATGAAAGGAAAGGAGGCATTAGTGTACAGAGACAAAATACATCACCATCTTGCACATTAGACATAAACAATCATCAAAAGGAGATTATTCTTACTCACTTGCAAGTGATTACTAAAGGTACCCATCCCATCGCCTGTATGTTAGAGTTTAGAATTGATTAGCAATATATTGACAATAGCACAAACTAACGGCTGACCTTTACACACATTCCTACCTGGATAAAATAACCAAAGGCCTCGGTCAGTATATTGTTTTTATTACTCATCTCGGACGTCGATAGAAGTGGGCTCTTTTCGGTTGTATTAGACATAGGACGGGGATGCAATTAAATTATATTAAATGGCACCAATTCAGATGCATGGATCTAATATAATCGAGCGTTGGATATTAGACAAGGATAGCTACCGCCCACATCTGTTCCGTCAATAAACCACATCGACATCGCGTCATTCACTAAGACAGAATGAGGATACTCAGGATAAAAGGCTTCCCACTGATATCTCTATCTAGGTATTCAATCATCATCAATCAAGTATACTTACCAAACATCAAACAACAAATACAGTACAACTATGGTATCAGTATGTCATTTATTAAATGTCCCTTTTCATTTAGTTCAAAGACCCCGATTACAACAAAATAAATCGAAATTAGCTAAGTATTGCCGCCGCCCAATCTTTGTCTTTACCCTGCCTATCCTACTCAGCATCAATATATATATAATATGATCGGGATACTTAATATTTTTAATCAAGGTAAATATCTCCTATCTACCATACATACTTTTTAGTTTTTCATTCATTTTACTTTTCTCTTCTCTCTCAGACAAACTCACAACGCTAAACAGAGCATTCTCTACTACATCCTTCTATCCAATGACAACACTACTCATCACTTCGTTTCTATTGCTGTTACTTTGTTCTTTGGCGTCTGCATCTGGCAATGTGAGTTCTGATACCAATACACTACGTTTGTCGTTTTCAACTCTCCATCTATCGATCTCTTTCATTATTCAACATTAGGTATACAACAAACTCGGCGAGGTCACGAACGAAAGTTTTGATCTAGATCTATCTTATTCATACTCAGAACCAAGCAAGGATGACCAAGAAGGCTCACTATGGCTATGCAAGAATAGTTGTCCCGACGATCCGGCCCGAGTGTCGCAGAAGTGCAACAAGGCTTGTGAAAAGAAGTACGGACGACCACCAATGCTCCAAAGCAACAGTGTATGGTCGAATGTCGTCAAGCATCAACCTCCAAGGATGAAAAGAAGACGTGTAAGAAGGATTGCCGCTTGAGGTACAAGCAGAAGGCGGAACGTGCCTCACTAGTGTCCAATGTGAAAACTCGAGTCGTAAGATGGGCATTGACTTGTTCTACGAAGGCAGGTTTCCCACAAAGGGATGTTTCATGAAGGAAACGAAGCATGGTCTCGCCGCCTTCTTTTCGAATGATTCCTTGGGTGCCATGTCAACTTCCAACTTGTCTGGGAAGAAGAAGCGACTTTGGTGCACCAAAGATGATGAAGCCTAGGTGAAGGAAGGCAGATGATTGTTGAAACAGGGCACGGTGACTAGACTTGGGATCTTTGGACGAACCAAAAGAAAGGCACTAATAGCTCCCCAGTTACGTCTCTGATACTACCACTTGGACTTCTTGCCGCTCTATTGTGATGTGTCTACTCTACTGATCTTATTCTCCTCCCTATCATCCTCCTAACGTTTAAAATGAACTACCCAGCTTTCTTCTTTCTCTCTCGCTAAGTAGTCTTCTTCCTTTATCACCACCTCGTCTCCATTCTTTGCCAGAAGATGAAGCCTAGGGTGAAGGAAGGCATAGGCGTATTGGAAGACCTTCACCTCTGGGATTCTTTGGGATAAGCACTAGGAAGTCTCCAGTTACGTCTCTGAAGCACTTGCCAGAGTTCTGATACCAATACACTACGTTTGTCGTTTGCTTCCAACTCTCTTCTCTCTTTCATTATTCTTCACCAGGTATACAACAACCTCGGCGAGGTCACGAACGAAAGTTTTGATCTAGATCTATCTTATTCATACTCAGAACCAAGCAAGGATGACCAAGAAGGCTCACTTTGGCTATGCAAGAATAGTTGTCCCGACGATCCGGCCCGAGTGTCGCAGAAGTGCAACAAGGCTTGTGAAAAGAAGTACGGACGACCACCAATGATCCAAAGCAACAGATCCTTCTCCCTAACGCTTGAACAACCCAGCTCTCTTCTTTCTCTGTCTCTGAGTAGTCTTCTTCCTTTTTGTTTCTCCTATGAGTGAATGTTTCAGACTATGAGTATGTGTGGTTCAATTCATGAACATAAATTTAATATTATATCACCGTACCGAGCATATGAGTTTACACCTCACCTCATCTCCATCCTTTGCCTGAGAAGAACTCTCCTTGCTTTACCACTTTTCTGTTGCTTTGAGCTTTTAGACTGTGATTGGTGAGAGATTAGAATGTGCATATGATACAAACAATATACATGACATGGCTTACCGATGACCTGCTACTCCTCTTTGATTTAGATGATCTAGTACTCCAGGTAGTATATGATTTACGGCTTGGCTTCCATCTACTCGGTGATTTCCAGTTCTAATAAAACATGTTCTTCTTTCTCCTCTTCGGTTTCGCTTTGCCCTTCTTCTTACCCACTTTTGACTGCTTCTTCACACAAAGCACAATCACATGGATTGCTTGTAACTTGGGCGATTAGTCGGTTTATGAAGGAAGGCCTGGGCGTTGGCTGAAACACATGGAAAGATGAGAGTCTACAACATTTAAAAGGTTTTAGCTGAAGCTGATGAGTGTACGAAAGTTGTTCAGAGTTCAGGAAGTTGGGGATCGAGCTGTCATGTGATTGTCAATCGGACTATGTGTAGAGACATGTATCAAACAATCGTGTCTAATTTACATATCCATATCTTCTTTTAATTCAAACATGCCTAAACAATCAAACGGGTACAATTAGGATGTGAATATGGTGACATCTCACAACAATGATCATCCACGAAGGTAACGATCGAACAGAGTATCATGACGCTTATTCTTCTTTCTCTTCTTGACCTTTTTCTTTTTAATCTTCTTTTTCTTGGTGGACTTGGACTTAGACAACTTTGATCCCTTACTACTCCGAATAGATTGATTTGGCTCCTTGGACTTCTCAGTAGGAGGTCTGGTGGGCTAAGAGAAGGGACAAGAAATTAGAAATTGATTAGGCATATGAGTACTCCATGATAATACACTCTTACCTTCCTTGTTGTCGGTTGAGGTGATGGTGGTGGAGTCGGAGTTGAGGGTGGCGGTGTTGGCTTAGGTACAAAAGGAGTAGGAGTAGGAGTTACTAATGCCGATGTAGGGGGAGGTGTCTGAAAGTTTGAGGAGGAAGGTGGGTTAGACAAGTTTAGATATAGGTGAGATAACAACTAGATTCCTCTTACATTCTTTGGAGTTGGTGGTGTTGTAGGTGGTTCCGTCTTATCACTGACAGCATTTGTGATGGTAATCTGAGCACATCCATCTCCACTAGTGTCAATATCATCAACCGTCACTATCACATCACCCATACCATCAAAATTGAGGATGGTGTAAGTTTCAAGCGCATTCAACTCTGCGACCAATATTGATGGATCATAGTTATCATCATAATCTTTGTGTGTAATCATAACTTGATCAATACCCCTCTGTGTTTCTGAATTGACACCTGATCGACGGTTGCATGTTATGTAATAATCAGTTACGGAAGCATCCAACTTTATGACCACCACATCATTTCCAGTTGCAGAGAGATAATTCGATGCTCCAATAAGATTGATAGTAGTAGAAACACCAAGGTTATATGTGAAGGTAGCATGACGGTCTGAATACCATCCTAGTTTCCATGACCGTGGGCCATTGAAGCACATTTTGGGGGAGTCGTCACCCCCAGTGTTAGGGTCATAGGAAAACCCCATGTAGCCCGAACTATCCCTGTACTCATTGCCTGGTACTGTCAGGTCACCTTCTCCCGAGTGTGCCTTTGTTTATGTGATGTGGGCAGAAGTATTTGAGAAAGTTAGATAGTTGGTAATAATGTCACATAATCATTCTGAACTCTTACTAAATTGAGATTATGACCAACTTCATGAGCCTGAGCAGAGACACTAGTACACCTTAAGAATGGGGTGCAGTTCTGTGAGATTCTAAGAAGTAAGTCGGCGAACTCATACAACCAACAATCTATGCCTTACCATCGATTATTGTAAACTGTCAGCCAAGAACCCACTGATGTATATCCATACGCTACTCCATCAACCAGTTTACCGTCCTTATCTTTAACTTTCAAGGCACCCGGGGGTAAGCAATAAAGAATGTGATCTGCCAGTTGACCCGGATTGCTTACACCGAACTTAGCATTTAAGGCTGTGGTGATATCATTTTCCATGACCTTATTCCCCTGTCCTATTGTGGTGGACACCGTTAGTGTGAGTGTACCATCAACAACGCCAGGCAGATTTGTAACCGGTTCAAATCGAAGCTGGTTATAAGAACAAGCACTATATTGACTCTTGAGGTTTACTGGATCTCCTGAGGTCCCAAACACAGCATTGGACAACTGCTGTTCCGTGAAGGTAGTCTGGCCATCCGCTGCAATAATCCGTACCACTAAGACTCTCCTTACACCAGTAATAGCCGAGCGGCGTCTTGATAAGTTAGTACTATCTGTATCCTTGAAACTAACACTTGTACCACGCAGTAAAACAATATTTGCTGTTGCTCTATTGACTCTACTACCCGGTGGTAACACCAATTCAGTTTCTCCATTTGCAACTGCATTCCTTTTACTCCTGATCTCTTCCTCGGTGAGACCTGGAACTGAGTATGAAGTACCATCGGCTAGTGAGCATTTGATGTTTGATATACCATACTGTTCTTCAGTTTGATAATGAACAAGGACGGTAGAATCACATTCTGTTATAATCTCTATAAGATGACGTGCATTTGAATACACAGCGACACTAGATTCCCCCAACCTCAAACTACCTTTTTCGGCCTTGTATGCAGTTTGGTGCACATCTCCTCGGAGAAGAGGATGATCAGAAGTTCTTCTCACATTATTATTATTAGCTCGAGAAGAATGATACTTGTAATACTCTCCTGGCTGAGTATACACAAGAGTTGAGGTGAGAATACTCAAGATTATTGCAACGATCATCACATTCATGAGATTGATAAATATCACCTCGAGGACCTTTGGTACATTACAGCTCTCATTTCACAACTTAGTGTTCTCTTCTCATTCTTCTAAGCATTATAGCATATAGGGAAATGTAGTCATGTGCATGCTCAGTTTTGAAAACTGCTTACCTAGAAGGAGGATACCATTTTGATCTCTATCTCTTCTTCCTTTTTTGTTTATCCTGTGATGAGTGAATATTACAGTCTTCTTCCTTTTTTGTTTATCCTGTGATGAGTGAATATTACATGAGTATGCGTGGTTCAATTTATGAAAATAAGTCTAATATTATGTCACATACCGAGTATATGAGTTTACACCTCACCTCATTTCCATTCTTTGCCTGAAGATGAAGCCTAAGGTGAAGGATAGATGTTAAGCAGGGCACGGTGACTAGACCTAGACTTCTCCTCTTGGCCTTTGGAAGAACCAAGAGATAAGCACTAATAGGTCTCCAGTTCATTCTTCTAAACCATACTCTTCGTCATCTGAAAAGTCGTGCACTACTAGCACATCGTCGCGTCCATCTGATAATAACCGTTTCCCTTCTCTGTCTATACATATACTACCAATCCAAACTTTGTACCCTCCCAAGCCATATAGTGGTCGAGGTGTGGTTTGTATTTGTGTAACACGTAGCATACCATCATGACCGGCACTGACTAGTATCCCTCCAGGCCGTGTGGCCATTGATATAACTGGGCCTTGATGTGATGGTTTGATTTGCATTAGTGTGTTCTCTTTAAACATTGATATCGTCTCGGTGTTTCCACTGCTGCTATATGATAATGGATCGATTTCTTGTATCCACATTTCACCATTGCCTCCGCCTGCAATTATGCTCACTCCACCACTATGATGACCTGCCATGAATGCTACAGATCGAGCATGAGATGGATTATTCGTATCGGCAAAGGGATTCCACGAGCCTAGAAGATGTGAACCTTCTTCTCCTTCATCATCCTTATTTATGTAAATGCATATATTTCCATTGGCATGAGCACTTGCAACCATATCTAAATCTTCACATATATCCAATGATAGGATTGGTGATATGACCTGCTCTGCAGTTGATATGACCTTGACATTCATTTCTATATCCTCTCCTCCATCATTATTGTCAAACGAGACCATTCTCAATAGACCATCATTACCACCCATGTACAATCGACCAACCGAATCAAACTTAAGACAAGTTATTACGACCGGCGTTACGCCTGGAATATATGCGTTGTACATCATGGAGATGAAAGAGAGAGGATTGCAACTTCTGTTAGATGTGGGTTGCAAAGGCAATAAAAGGAAGACAAATTAAGTTCAAATGAAGTATCCACATTGCCTAGACTTCATATTGAACACACGAATTCATAAGACAAAACAATACTAACGCGGACTTTCCTGGCAGTGGATGTTTCAAACTAGGAACATCACCAACATAGTTCAATTCACCAATGTCATTATCAAATCTAAATAACTTTACACCACCTTCCCGACCACAACTTGCAATGAAATTACTTCCATACATTGCAACATCTAATACACCTCCACCATCATATTCTCCATATAAATAATAACGTAACTTATGATCAGTACCATCCCCATCACTATTATAATTCGAGGCATGAACATGCTTAGCAACGCCTAGTAAGCTCTGCTGCTCGCAATCACCAATGTATATACTACCCGAGGCACTACCACAAACGACACGAGGATATTGTCCTATATCTATACGACGGATCCAATCGAATTGCAATTCCTCATTAATACCATCTGATTCTTGATTGGATGATTCTAAAGAGTATGAGGCTGTGATTTTGGAGTGGGCCAAGAGAATAAAGCGTTTGAGCATATCATGTGCACAAAACTTTGACGGACACAGCAATATTGCACTTCATTTTACTACCACCGAAAGGATACAAAAGATTCCAACAACCAATGCAAACGATACAATTCAAATGCATACTCACCAGGGAACTTTGCAAAGAATTCTTCATTAATAGTAAAAGCACCAGTTGTTTTAGCCATGCCGGACGTCCACTGTTCTAGCAAGTCACGCGATGATTGTGCTATTTGATCTTGACGTTTGTATAATGATTTGAAGAATGAATCTGTTGAACTGTTGTCTTCTGTTGAAGAGGTTGAGTCAATGGATTCTATTGAATTGCCTTCTTCAGGTTGCTCTGAGATACTATTTGACGGAGTGAAAAAATCTCCAAAGTCATTATATTCTATTACTGTTTCATCATTACTACTACCATTACTGCTACTACTACTGCTTCTACCAAAGGAATCATCACTTAATCTATCCAAGTAATCACCACTGCTTGATTGCAGTATGGCTGATGGTTTTTGTGCATATGATGTGTCAAAAACTTGATATTGATATTGTTTGGTTGGTGATATAAACGCCGCTAATCTGTGAGCCGATAACAACACTGCGGCTAAGCAAATTAAGAGTTGTCGCTGTCTATATATTGCAATCATTTGGCTGGATATTGAAGGCCGCCTACGCTAGTGCTCAGCAAGAAGATAGCTATCCTCTCTGGGCGGGTACTTAATGACGATGAGACCGTTTGGTCGCTAATATTCTTTTTCAATGCAATAGCAACATGGTATTTGTGAAGAACACGAACTATCAGTTGTAGAATACTCCCAACACTTCTACTAAGTAGCAATAGAATGGACATTACCGCAGTAGACGACGTAGTTGCAACGAAATAGGATACCCAACCAACATCAAAAAAGTGATGCATGAGTTACATTATGTATCATTGCGTTCAGTTCAGTTCACTTTTCATCCTTAGGTAGTTTAATAAACTTTCTAGGCCTAAATCGACAGGGGTCATTGGATTACAGTACCATTGCAAATCTTTATCTACTAACTAACAATGCCCATCCCACCTATAATAATACCACCCCATCTCCTCCTATCTATACCAAGTTTCTCTTCATTAACAGCTCCAGGTCTTGCCACAGGTAGGGCAGCAGCATCGGGAGTTTATTACGGTGGATCTACATTATTAGCATCAGTATTAGCAGCTAACTTATGGAAGAATACACCAGAGTGGATTAAGGAAGATGCTAGTTGGCAATCTCTTGCTAAAAAGAGAGCTGATATAGATACGGGTGAAGGAGATAATGCAAATTTTGTAGATGAAATGGCAACCTTATCATCTGTCATATCAAAACTTGAACTATTAGTTAGCGAAGGGTATGATAGATTGGGTAGTCAACGGAGAATGAAACGAAGACGGCATATTGTGAAACGATCTGTTAATGGTAGTAATAGAGGAGATAAATGTCGTGATGGTCAAGGTACAGATAATACACAAAGAGATGACCAAGAAGCTGATATTGAGCAGATCATCTCGCCATTGGAATGGCACGCTTCCTTGCTAGCATATTGGCAATTATGTAATCAGATTCGTGAACAATATCCAGAGTGGAGGAATGATGTTTATAAGATTACAGATTCGGATAATTCCAATTTAAGTGCAGAACTGATTGATGCAAATGAAAGAGATACACCCATCAACATTACAATATCTCAAATCAAAGAGTTGCAAACCATGTTAGATTATGCTGTATGGGCATATGAACCAGACGAGGAGAAGCTAAGATCATATCTTCTATCTGGTAGTAAAGAAGAAGACGGATTTAAGGAAGGAGGATATCAGCTTATTGTACATAGAACAACATCTTACATTGATCCCAATGAAAGTGTACTTCCAGACACCTCTAGTAACACAGATAATACCACCAAACAAAAGAAACAAAACAGCAAAGTGAAGCGTAAACCACCAGGTAGGGTTGGGTACTTTGTTGCAATCTCCCATGAAAAACAAACTATGTTGATTGGTATCAAAGGCACGTCCACATTAGAGGAGTTGTTGACCGACTGTTGTGGCAGAGCAGTTCGTGTTGATTTAGATAACGACCCACATACCCATCAGCCATCTACTGGGAGTAGCGGTGATAGTAAAAGTGAAGCAGAGTTAGATGTGGATGAACTGATTGCAGATGTGCTCGATAATTCTGAAGAAGCAAGTACGGCATGTGAAAACGGTACTCAGCTTGCCGATAACAAAGAGGAGGAAGATATTGATAGTGTTGAAGAATTGTTATTAGATACGATCCATGTATCAACCAGTAAAAAAGGGTACACATCAGAATGTGTAGAGGTTGAACTCATGAGTTATGACAATCAGCAAAGCTCAATCAACACCTCCTTCGAATCATTATCTCCTAACACAGATGAATCTAAGAAGCAAGATATGACTTCCTCAACAACAACAAAACCAAGTGAGAATGTACTTCTCTTTCCCTCCCACTCAATAACTACCAACAAATCACAAACCAAGTTAAATCAATCTCAACCACGAGAACTGTATCAATCACCCACCGACGAGTTCATGGAGACACATGGTATTGAAATGGAAGAGAATCGATCACACAAGCTCCGTGGTGCACACGAGGGGATTACACATAGTGCCAAACAACTCCTCTTTGAAATAGCACCACTGGTTGAAGAATATTCTGCCAAGGGGTATAAGTTTATATGCACTGGTCATAGCCTGGTAAGTCCAGTTTGTATGTTTTACCTTGTGGATTCGTGTGCTCAATATGTAGTCTCCGTGGTTTGGATACTTCGTTTGGTTGTCCTTTCAAGCTCATTTACTAACTGAAGTTACATCTCTCTCCTTCCAGGGCGCTGGTACCGCTATATTATTGTCAGTACTCATTCGAGGAAGGTATCCAACACTGACAAAGCCAATATCGGTATCTGATAGTAATGGGGATATTACAACATCATCAGAACGAGTTCAAGCTTATGCATACGCACCTCCTCCAACTCTTGATCGTTCATCGAGCTTGGCATGTTCACACTATGTCACTTCCATCGTATTCAACTCTGATATCATACCAAGAAGTTCTTTGACCAATCTTGATATATTCTTGACCATGTTAGAGGCAGTACGAGGTCGTCTGGAACAAGTGGGCATGAATCCGGGCAGCTCAAAGCCTAAAACAAACGCAATTGCATCAACTGTGGCTCTGTTTCGTAAGTTGTCAGAAGGAACGGATGGTGAACTCCTAATTGAACCAGATGAGTTGCAAAGGCTGTGGAAGGATGCAGTCGAAGAGGCAAGTATCGGAGATGGGAAGGAAGATACAAGCTATTGGGACGCAGAGTTCGGGCATCATCTATTTGTACCTGGCAAGTTATTAATGATGTATGAGGACGACTGGTCATCTCCTCAACTTGGCTCAGCACAACAACAGCAAGTAGTAGTATCTACTGAAGAGGAGGATTCCAAGGAAGATCCTGATCATCAACAAAGCAAATCAATAACATCATTCAACGCCATGTGGACTATTGGTACTACTATATCGGCTCTGAAACGATTTGATATTGGTTCTGGAAGTGGCATGGCCACAGATCATCTCACAACGTCATATGAACGAGCATTAGCATTACTGTTAGAACAGCGATTAAGGCATGAAAACTATCGTGTAACTTGAAGCCCAGCAACAGCTTAAGGTTAATTAAAAGTATCTCTACTCAAGGATTAGGCAATTATGTTATGGGGGTTTCTTCTTTCAAGAGTCATCTCATCTATGCCCGTCAAAAGTCATTTCCCTCGAAAACTGCTAAGCAATATTTGGCTTATCTAATAATGCACAGGATATAATCCGATACTCATTCCAAACCAAGATGCTCATACTGCATGCTACATCTAATTAGCAGTTTGGACTGCATACAAAGGACCATAACACGAATACCACCATTCATATCAATCACACAACTCAACATGGCCTTGAACAAAACCAATGATGAGAATAACCTCGCTTGTCTCAAGGCAATGTGCTCACAAGAAGATGCAATAGCGACATGCAACTACCTTAAACTATCTCCAAACAACATTATAGATGAGACGTGTCGCACTGCCATGGTTGGTTGGTGTCAAGCGATTGCAATGAAACTCAATCTAAGACCCAATACTTTATGGATTGCAATCTCATTCTTTGATAGATATCTAAGCTCTGGAAAGGGAAGGAGCCGTGCGGCTTTACAAGACAAGTACGCGTTTCAGCTGGCGGCCATTACAACATTCTACATTGCTGTCAAACTATACGAGGATTTCGAGTTTAGTATTGATACATTATACAAGATTATCAAGGGTTTCTATTCCAAGGAAGACATTCTACTTCTTGAAGTGGATATACTCTCTTGCTTGGATCATCGTCTTTCAATTCCAACACCTATGGACTTCAGCCGACTGCTCGTTATGTTTTTACCACATGATATTCAAGTGAGCAAGGTGGACTTATTAGATGAGTGCCAAAGGAAGGTGGCTTATACATCTACGGACATGTACTTTACGCTCTGTAAACCTTCCGTTGTTGGGTCGTCCTGCCTCATTAGCTGCCTCATCGATATGGATATCATGACTTCTACTCAACGACGAACATTCTACTCCAAAGTAGCATCTGTTGTAGATCTGATAGACGTTATACAAGCACAGAAGAGATTACTTGCAAAGACTAAATGTTCAAAGTCGCCACCAAGTACGAAGAAGAAGAAGAAGAAGTCAAGTGCCGTGTCCCATTCCAAGGTTAAGGTAGCTAGTCATTCAAAGGTGAAATTTGCTGTTCCCAAGTCCAAGGATGAATCAAACCTTGGTATCAATAACATCCTTCCCCGAGCTGCCTAGAAGTATATATAGACATAGAGTATAGAGGTAGAATGCCTACTTAACATTAACATTGACGTTTAACACAACCATGAATATGAATCAATGCAGTCTAGGGCCCCAAAGACACTCTTGACCTTGAACTTGACTGAAAAGTTTGACATTTACTCAAGCAACAACCCACTCATCACTTATTTAGCTAAATCTACTTCATGTGATCAAAGAATAAAGTTATCTGTGAGATATGGTACGGGTATCATATTACTAGAGCTTGACCGTCAGCAACGCAGTAGTACCGTATGCCTTTGTTGAATCAGTGTTCTCGTTTTATTAATGTAACAATCGTTCAACTCTACTACAAAGGAGATAAAGAACGAGAACACTAATAATATAGAACTTCTTTACTGCGCAAGCAGGCTAGCGGAGCGAAGCGACGCTAGTCTTATTTAGACACCGCTCAAAGTGTACTTGTTGGGACGTACTCAAAGGAAAATTGGCTAGCACATACGGTATCATTTAAGCTCATAACAGATACCTTTTTGCTCTTGTGTCATTTAGCAGTACATTAATCAATCTTTATTCTCTTATTCCAAAAACGTGAAAACTAATCAAACTTGTCAGATTAGATTTATTTCAAGGTATCTTTGATGTTTTTAAAATTACAGTACCCCTTTGTACAATGACATAAAGAGCCATCGATCTTGCATGTTGCATCCTACTTATATAATTGTTGCCATAATTCTAACCACAGTTGTTGCCAACATAGTTGCTCTATCGTCCAAACTCTATCCTATCTACTACCAACCTTATCTCAAATATGAAGCTCCTGTTTATTTCCTCTCTTTTGGTTGCCGCCACAAATGCCGCCGATGTAAGTATTATATGGACGATTTGTTTCTTCGTATATATGTATGTTATATTGCAAGCAATTGTTTATTGCAATTGCAATTCCAATGGATTTGCAAATTCGATATATATTCTAACCATCCATCTATATCTATGTATATTGTATTCTCTTCTAATCGATCGTCAATACAATATAGGTTGATAGACGTCGTATTAACGGTATCACATTTGCCGACCAAGCCATCGAGGCATTAAACATCGTACACAAGGGTCAATCAACCACAGAACAGAAGTTAGTTGCTACCCGCAAGGGTGAGGATAAGTCGGACAACAAGGGCGATGATAAGTCTTCTGACAACAGCAAGAGCAGGGACAATAAGGTAAGTAGAGTAGAGAGAGCTAGTTATGTGTTAAAGTATATACATATGATATGGTTTCTTCACTTTTATACAAACACAATCTAACCCCTTACCCTACTTGCCTCTTATCTTCTCTCTTCTGGCATATACAGAGTAGCTCCTCAAGTTCCAAGAGCAGCGGTGGTAGTTCTAGCCGTGATGGTCGAGGTGTTTGTGGCGAAAGTGATGGTTACTGCAAGGATTATGATTCATCCTCATTCCTAAACATCAAGAAGGAGGGCGGTAATAATAAGGGCGGTGATAAGTCCTCAAGGGATGATAATAAGAGCGATGACAAGTCATCCAAGTCTAAATCATCATCATCCAATTCCAAGTTCAGTTCTAGTTCGGGTG
>Ga0214480_100669_pt1 | contig 16876 bp, 14 predicted proteins | sample M1_20Mar14CPVII9_3_FD_165042 | JGI IMG/M metagenome (GOLD analysis project Ga0214480, IMG submission 165042) | Marine eukaryotic communities from Monterey Bay, California, United States - M1_20Mar14CPVII9sort6BwellE17 | ecosystem: Environmental > Aquatic > Marine > Unclassified | place: USA... | reverse complement strand
TGATTAACAAATTGCATTTGTACCTCGTTTGGATCTTTTGTTTTTGGCTTTGCTGTACCATCTAGATTATCAATTGCTCTCATATCAACGTCACTCAATGTAAAGAAATAGCTATTCAAGTTGCTCTTTTGATGAGAAGCATTCCTTGATGCAGGTAGTACCATCACACCTTCTCTTGTTGCCCACTGTATAACAACCTGAGGAACAGATGCTCCATGTTTCTTTGCTATAGATTGTAGTGTAGGATTATTTAGAACTGGATTCTCGTTGAATCCCTTCATACTCCATTGGTTACCAAGAGTACTGTAACCTTGATATAATATTCTGTGCTGTGGATGTTGTTCATTATGTTCTTTAATCCTTTGTCGTAGTCCTTTATCTTGATGAAATGGATCACACCAATTTTGTATGGTTGTAGGCCATATCCTCTGTTTCAGTAATTCGTCTAATATATTGTAATCAACGTCACATATTCCAATGGATCGTACAATACCTGAATCCATCGCCTCTTCTAATGCTATCCAGCTATCTTGCCAAGTTCCCTCTGGCTCTTGTCTACATATACCTTCCCAACACCGCGGTTTGTGTAATAGCATGCTATCAAGTGATGTCACTTGTAATCTTTCAAGAGATAATTGAATTGCCTTTTGTGTAGATTTGTAGCCAAGATCTTGAGGATGTATCTTTGTTTGAACATAGACATAATCATCAGTATTATCTTCATAACGTAACTTCGCTTCATATACAGCTCTACCAACGTCTTCTTCTTTATATCCCCAAGAATATGATTGAGCTGTATCAATATATCGATATCCAACATTAATTGCTGATTTAAAGTGTTCGTATACTGCTCCTCCACATCCTCCAAGCCCAATCAATGGTATAGTTATGTTGTTTGAGAGTGTGAATGTTGGTATCATCTTATCGTTGTTGATAGTTTCTGTAAGACGCGAGCAGCAGACTAATGATAATGTTTGCAGTATAATAAAGATGAATATAATATTACACTGAGCTCTTCTTGATAGAAACATGGTAACAATCTTATACATGATACCTACTTCCTTCGGCGACTCGACATACACGGGCTATTATAAAACTCTCATGGTAGTGTGGTATCCTAGCTAAATCTTTACATTGAGTGACGTTGATATGAGAGCAATTGATAATCTAGATGGTACAGCAAAGCCAAAAACAAAAGATCCAAACGAGGTACAAATGCAATTTGTTAATCAGCTTGAAAGACAACTAGTTGTATATTGGGTACCTCCTGATAGTAGTAATGACAGTGATCATGTACATGTTGGAGAACTTAAAGCAACCGGAGATGTATTAAAGCTGACATCCTACCATGGGCACACCTTTGTCTTCAAAAGTAACACTGGAAATAGTATATTCTTAACTCAACATGTTGTCGATAAATCGTTGGGAGTAGACCAGAATCATGATATTAATATAATTGAGGAGTTATGAGTATATATACCATTTTGACTAAAGTAAAGTACCAACTCTATGGCATGCTACTACGCGACTTTACTAACTTGCATAGATCAGGAGGAGAGTTGAAGATACATATCCCTATTCTATAAAAGGATACCTAGGAAAATACAGTAGTTGCAAACACAACAGTAGAAGGGAATAGAGAAGACAAAAGCATACCATATACTCCACAACACAGCGATGAGTACAACAATAAAACCAATAGAAGATATACCAGAATCTTCAGTACCAATATCGGGAGATATCGTTGATGATGGGAGAGATCCAACTTCCAATAATTTACAATCAGCCCAAAACAATAATAATATTATAACAGACTCTGATAATGAGGACGAGGACGAGTTTGAAGATGCAGAGGAAACAGAAGAAGATGATGATTTTGAAGATGCACAGGAAGATGAGACACAGGTAGAGGAATTAGACGCGGCTGCGCTACTAGCCCATACAAAACAGAGGTTAGAAAAAGCAGCCCCGTCTACTAACCACGATACTAATTCAGGAGAAGAGAAAGCTACAGATAATATAGATGAACCGCCACAGTCTCCAGACGAGGAGAAGAAAGTTGATACTATATACAGGGCAATAGACGAGGATAATGAACCAGTGAGAGATCAGGCATATTATATTGAACTTGCAATGAAGAAATCAAAAGAGGCTGAAGTTAAGGCAATGCAAGATGATGATCCTGGATATTTGATGAAGTTAGCAGAGAAGAAAATTGCAGATGCCGAGGCTAAAGCAAAAGAGGATGAGGCTGCAATGGGTGATAATGTTATGAAGCCAGTGGTGAGTGGTTATTATTGTGATTATGTTTATAATGTATTATGTTTGTTAGAGTTGACAATGTGATATGGGGTATATTTTACTGCACATATAATATATATGCTAATCTCAATTATCTGCACAACAAACAAAACACAGATCCCATCAGGTCCAAAAAGATCTGAAAATTCAGAGTTATGGGCATTATTGAATTACTCCAAACAACGTCTTGAAACAGGTACAACGCCTGGTGTTAAGAAAAGTGGCGGATCAAAAAACAACTCTGTTCGGGGTGATGATAATATGTCAGTATCCTCAAAGTTATCAAAATCTTCAAAACGATCTATGCGATCAGGTGGACCTATTGCTATTGTTGGAGGACCTGGGGATGATATGGTATCTCCAATGAATAATAATAATACAGATGCACCATTTCCAGATGTTACTGATAATGGAGAGGCTGCGTCCGTTGACGGATCAGTATCGTTAGAAAGTGGAACAAAGGACCGATCTATTGCCGATGATGATAATGAATCAGACAATAGTGATGATGACGATGATGACGAATCTAGTGAAGAAGAAGAGGAAGAGTTGCCAGATTTTCTAAAGGATGAAGATGAGGCAATTGATGCAGAGGAGCAAAAAGCGATGTATGAGGCAGCCAAGTTCAAAGCTGCAAGCATTCTATCAGTCTCGGAAGAAAAGCTCACTGACGTACAAATGCTCCAAGCGATTGCAATTGCAGAAGAAGCAGCCAAGAAGGGAGATGAAAAGTTTTCAACCAAAAGATCTCTCTTCAAGCTAAACGAGGCGAAGGTAGAAGATTTGAAGTCTTTTCTAAATCAGTCAATACAGTCTATGAAACCAAAAGAGGAAGCGACAAATGAGAAAACAGGTGAAGAAGCTGGCTGGAGAAGAGGTAGATTATTTCAACGATTAGGTAATGCCGCAAAGAGTTTCAGAGAAAGATGCGAAGAATTGGATGATCAAAAGCAGAAGGAGCGTGAAGGTCAACCGACAACAAAGGACATGTTAAATGCAGGAATGACTGACTTGAAGGCTCAGATTGAAGAATATGAAAAGATTGTGACATCTCAAAGAAAGAAGGGATAGTTCATGAATAGTTGTAACTTTACTTTGATGGATAATATGTACTTCTCATACCACCACTCAACTCAAATGGTTCATCCCATATAGAAGTAGGAACAGACTGCATAGCCTTATACAATATGAATCCAGGCCCGCAGTTACGTACTGCCTGATCGCGACTAAGTTTGTGTGCAGTTTGAAGAAACGACTTCTTCCCTTTAACTCCGTTCAATATACTGTGAGTTGGGGCCAAGGATCTGTCAATTATTCTGGAAACAATCTTGCAGCCTTCATAGCGTTCATGACGCCTGGAACGCCTGCCACTTTGCTTGGTCTGAGCCATAGTGTTAGTACTAGTGGCGGAAAGGTTAGTGTTTTGAGGTATGTTATCACAAGTCTCATAATCATTTTGACCTCGAAACTCTTTACATATGTTGCAGTATTGTCTCTCAGGTTTTATAACAAGTGGCATGTCTTTAACCATTCCTAATGTAACCGTTTCATCATCATCACAACATCTTCTTGGATAAACTCTCTCTAAGAATGATATATACTTCTCCATTAATTCGCGACGATTACTACAAGGATTAGTTTTCTCACCATAATAATACCGATCAATATCATGTAAATCTGCTGGTCTGTCTCTTGCCAGTCGCCCTACCATAACACCTTGCAAGTTTTGAGGAGCTACGAGTGGCGGCATTAGACACGAACCTTGTGGTAAGTTGCATCTTTGACAAGGAACATCATGATCGTCGGTATCTGAGTTGTCATGTATGTTGATCTCTTTACTTCTTCCAATTCCACTTTCATCAAAGTCAATTGTACTTCCATATGCTAATTCTCGGGCAATCTCTAGTCCACTAATACCGCCATTGATTATGAAAGAACAGTCTGGAAAGTGATGACAAAGTCGATATACAATAGGATAGTTCAGTGGGGGGATAGTTCATTCTTTGCAGGATTCAACCCCTCTAAATATACACGACGTGCATGTATTATGAAATGTTTGCATCCAGCTTCTTCTACAAGTTTTTTGATATAGCTTGCAATATACTCAAAAGTTGAATGCTCATCAACTCCAATACGTGTTTTAACTGATATCGGTAAGTTTGTATTTCGAACCATGGCAGATACAACGTCCACTGCTATATCTGGTTGCTTCATAAGTGCTGCACTCGTCCGGCAACTCTATCGGAGGGACACTCACTATTCAAATCTATGGCGTCATACCACATTTTTGTGCAATTCTTGTTGCAAAAGCCGCTTCTGAAGGTATATTAGATCCGAGTTGGCATACAATTGGATGAGGATCTACACCACTGACTTGTGAATCATCATACCAACCACAAAACTTCTCAAGATCTGGCGTCAACTCTACACCATCATTGTCTTCCTCATCTCTACTATTGCAACTTGTTGATGACGAATCAATCTCACAGGATGCAATTTCCTTGCTTACTAGATTTTGTTCGTGTTGTTTATTTCTATACACCAACGTTTCAGCAACTACCATTTGATTCCATATAATTGCTCGTTTTGTGAGTAGACGTATAAAGTATCGAAACTCTACTGTTGATACATCAACATTGGAGCGATATGAAACTCCTTATCACCCAAGTTCATGCTTATGTGGTGATGGAAATGACAATACAATTATTGTTAAATGATTATAATTTGTGGTAAATCTAAATACCTTTATCAACACTGTACCTTTCAAAACCAACTCGAGACCCTGAAATTTTTTGATATAACATAACCAAGAGTATAGTCTATCTCTAAATATCAGTAATATAAACTACAAGCAACTCCAATAGGTGACCTCAACATCATTGTCTTGTTCAGTTACATACTACAGTCATAGTGGATAGTGGATGGACAATGGACTACCTCGAACTATACCCCCCTGGGGTATAAGATTTTACGCTAGCCTCAGATCCAGGGGGTATAAATCAAATCTGTGAGAATATATCTCTATTTAGGTACTTATTGGGTATATGGGTATAATAGAGAGGGGATAAGATCTTGGAGCTAGGCTCACTTGGAGGAGGGGGGTATAGTCCAAATTCCACTCCGTGAAGGATATCGGGAGGTCGCACGCTTCAAATTTCTACCTCTTTACCTACTCACATGTTTGGCGTCGCTCATAGCTTGTATTAAGAGAGGCCACAATGCGCTTGTATGTAACTCTGTGTCTATATTTAGCTATCAAGAGGAATAGAAGGTCATATTATATTAAAAGATAAGATATATCAGCGGTAGCAGATAAAAAGAAGATACGTTAAAAAACATATGAATCCTTTCAATGACGACGACGATGATGTACCACCTCCACCTCCACAAAATAATCAGGGAGGAGACAATATGACATCAAATGAAATAAACAGCAACTACACTCCGCCACAGATACAATCTCAAAGTCAAGAGGATACAGCAACATTACAAGAATGGGATCGTGCAGCTCAACGATATCAACAAGAGACAAGTATGACGATGGCAGACGATACTGAAGAAATGATATCTGATGATCCATTAGCATCTCCGGGCAATTCAAGTTTAAACTCTGGATATGGCGGTGGATGGAGTTTAGCTGCCGGACTGGTCGATGAACAGGGTAGTATATGCTTTGTATCAGAAGAGGAAGAGGGAGGAGAAGAAGAAGAAAATCAGAGGTCGTCATCTCCAAGAGAGAGTTGTTTTAAAAAACATGGATTGTCAATGGTAAAAGAGGAAGAGAATACGAGTGATAAAGCCTCCAAAGGTACTACTTCTACACTGTTTGATGATGTAGATTTGGAAGCATTTCCGCAAAATCTACCCACCGCTGCAATCCAAAAGAATGGCAGCTTTAGTCCCAAGACTATGGGGGCATATAATAGTAAAAGCAGTAATGACGGCGGTAGTTCAGGCTGGTACATAAGAAATCTTGTCAATCGGATAGTTCAAGAAGTACAGACTAATCGAAAGATTCGGTTCAAGGTTTCAGTAGGTGTATCTCTAGTACTCGTTTCATCATGTCTAGTTGCAATTGCAATGGCTGGGAGTAAGTCAAAGGTGAAGCAATATATACCCAAACAAGATACTGCCGCTGGAGCTTCAGATCTTAGTGAGTTGTTACTAGGATTGGAGAGCGAAGAAGTAACAGAAGAAGAAACAACAATGATGCCATCACTTATTCCTACAGCAACTCCAAGCTCAAGCCCTGTCGAGAAAGTCAAGACTAAGTTGCCTTCTAAATCTCCAATTACAAACAAGCCATCATACGAGCCGACTCAATTCCCTACATATATATTAACATCACAAAGTCCTACATACATTCCAACATCAGCATGGCCAACAGTATCACCAAGTTCACATCCAAGTACCAAACTTCCATCCTATTCACCTTCTCTTCTTCCCGTAACACCATACCCAACGATGAATTGCGTTGATAGTTATGGAGAGTACATGACATATAATGATAAACCACGAACATGTGAATGGTTAGATAATGGTTATAATGGGGCTCAGAGTGAACGGAAGGATTTGAATTGTTTAAATTCACAACTTGGATATGAATGTCCATTCACTTGCCGCTTGTATAATGGTTGCTTAGAGTATTTACTCGCATTACCAGAAGAAACTGTATCGGCTAGTAGTACTGAATGTGAGGATAAAGATGGTACGTTTATGAGTGAGGGTAACGTACCACGAGAATGTAGCTGGTTTGAGGAAGATCCGACCACAGCGCCGACGAAGAAGAATCTGAATTGTGGTAATCCGTCTGTTCCGCCAACAGAGTTGGGTTTGAATTGCCGAACAAGCTGTATGGGGTATAATGATTGTCGACATGATGGTGAAGAGAGGACATCTCCGCATCCACTAGCTGGATTGGATACTAGTCTCATCGACTATGGAGGAGACAACGAAGCTGACAGTCCTACTCTCTTTCCATCATCAATTGAGCCCACATTTGTATGGGAACGTTGCAGAGATAAAGACGGGGAATATCTCACACATATGGGCACTCTTCGTAGTTGTAGATGGTTCAACAGAGATGATGTAGAAGAGAAGAAGAGACTGAACTGTGGTATAACTCCCATTGGTAAAAAGTGTATGGCAACATGTCCATGTGATACTCAACTTTTGCAAAGGAATTCACAGCTTGTTCCTACAATGGTTCCGACTAGTGGAGAGCCAACTCCACACCCAGCAACAAAGGGAATCTTTACCAACGAAGGAGTTCTTACACTTTCCACTCTTGCAGACGCAAGTACAAGTCAAAAGTATTATGATACCAATGAAGGAGACTCCAAGAGATTGAATGTAGCATATGAAGATGGACGTTTAAAGGCAAAGCAGTCGTTATTGCTATTTGATCTTTCCTACGTTGCCAAGACACTACCCGTTGTAAGCTTGGCAAAGCTCCGTATATATTGCGTTGTGGGCTCTGAATCAGGAGCTGGAATTGTGCTCAAGAAAATGGCTAGTACTACCAACTTTACAGAGTCTAATATCACATGGAGCACAATGCCTGGAGGAGATGGACAAGATGAGCCCGTTGTAGCCTTTGTCGATACTCTTGAAAGCAATCTGTGGTATGACATAGACGTCACTGCGGCTGTCCTAGACGCTATTAAGAATCAAGAGTCTTATCTTGGTCTAAGGCTGACTACTGATGGAAGTGATTCGATTGATGTATACTTTGGAAGCAGGGAGCGTCTGAATGAACCACCAACTCTTGTTGTTGATTCTAGAACTGGAGATCCAACTTACCAGCCGACTGACTATCCGACATACTTTCCCAGTATGGCGCCAGGAAAGTTATCATGATGTTTTGTGTGTTCAATATAAAGTCTCGATTACTTGAATACTTCAATTGAACTTAGTTTGCCTTTATTTGATTGCATTTACAAACTACATGTACTAACACAAGTTACTATTATCTCTCTTCATCTTCATTAACAATAAAACGCGCATCTTCCAGTACACCACTTTGACTGCATGAATCGAAAGGGCAAGTTCACTACACATGAAGGCGAAAGAGAGCCTTGTTCATGGCTTGAAGTTGGCAACGGCGCATTAAAGAAGGAAATGAATTGTAAAGATCTATCGTCTGAAGCTGCGTTCTTTTGTCAAGATTCATGCTCAGCGTATAACGGCTGTGACGATTTGCACTGTACAGATATGTCAGACATGTATACTTCACATCTGGGATGGGAGGCTGAGTGTTCGTGGTTATTGACAGGAAACGGGGCATTGAAGCTGGACATGAATTGTGGCTCAGAACAAAACCCGATAACTGAGCTGGGTTTACGTTGTCAAGCCACTTGCAGTGAGTACAATGAATGTGGGAGTGTGGGTTGATGTTTGTACGTGGATCTTGAAGTGTTAATAGTGCTTAGTGTTTCATAATCTATATGTAAATGAAATAGATATATTTAAAGTCTATTGAATCATCTTGGCACTGTTGGAAAGGGTTTTGTATCTCCATCCGTCTCACCACGTCTCCAAAATGTCATGGGTCTACCGTATTCATCATCTTTACTCCTAATCTCTGGTGTTTTATTGATAAGCACAGTACCACTGACCTTCTTTGAAGTGACAGTGTCACTTAGTAGCACTAGCGGTGGCTCTTTGAAGTTCTCTGGGAATTGTTGAGTATAAATATCATATCCAAATCTACACAACAGTGTCTCAGACTTAAAAGCAGACCCATTTCTCTTCTTCTTTGAATTATGCTTCCTATCCAACTCCATAGAAGCAGCTATTTCATGCATATGACACAATATACTTTCAGAGTAACGCTTCTTTCGTATACTCTTGCCAATACTATTCAGACCACCATTGGAACTACGAGGTTGATATGATCCAAGGTTGGCAGTGGTAGTACTAGTATTTGCAGTAGTAGATTTGGGCTTTGTTTTACCAGTTGCATGCTGAACTCTCCATTCCCAAAAAGACTTCATGTCATTTGAATTGTCATGTTCTTGTTCATCAACTAAGAAGTTTATAATTCGTATCATCTCAGTCTCAGTATTCAATACTAAATCTTCATACCGTATAATCAATAATGGTACATTCTCTCTTTCACACATGTCCAACCAATAATAATGAAACTCACACCATACTTTAATCTCATGCTTTGCCAATCCTTCAAACTTGTCAGCATACTTTGTATATACTGATTCATCTAATGATCGGGTATGTGTGTTTGTACAGCATAAATTCCAATAGGAATCAATTGCATCATATGGATTACGAACTAGTAGTAATACTTTATTACCTGATATTGGTTTCCACCCTTTTCGTTCGGGGAAATGTGTTTTGACTATATGTACTATTGGATCATATGCACCTTGATATTGTTGTTGTAGTATCTGAGTAGAAGTTGAAGATTTTGACTTAGCTTGTTGAGTACTGCTTGGGCGGCCAACAAGACCTTCACCAACAAGATCATGATCTATTGCCAAACTCTTTGATAATGTTCGATCCGGTCGAGTATCTGATCCAGTAACTGTCGATGTTATCCGTTCTAATAATGTACGAAGTAATGTATTCCCACATCTAGGATAGGATGCGAGGAGAGTTATACTACCATTATTTCCAAATATTTGACTTTTACTGCTTTCAGAGGTTGTCTTGCTTTGCTTATTGTTGTTGCTTGAAGCAGGACGGAAGCAAAATGGTGATGGTATTGTTCTTCTTTGTTTGCTAAACTTTCTACTACTCTGGTCATTTGTTATATCTCCATCTCTATTCCTATCATCTAGAAAGCGTAAAAGCTCTAAATGTGCAGGCCACAATCTCCAATTCTCATTTGATGTAGTCTCTTCTTGATGATTGATGTGCATCATTGTCCATTCTTCAAATGCCAATTCTTCTATTGTCCTACCATATTGATAGCATTTTTGCTTGATAGTAGCTTGTAGAATTAAGTTATCAATTATACCATTGTCTAATGATTTTATTGAATTCTTATTCTTACTACTATTAGTCAACCAAACAATCCTCCGTCTCAATCGTCTAGTATTCAATCTATCCAATAATGTATTAGGATCTTGTATAGGCAATATAATAAATCTATACTTTTCAATAATGATTACATCTTTACCTTCCTTTGTTGTATATGTATAATTATTACATACATGTTTAGGTACAGTAAATAATGGTAATATTGTATATGTAAACCGTTTGTTTGTTAGGAGGAGTGATATTGCATCTCGATTGTGTGGTAGTGGAAAGTTATTGTTGTTTTGTGGTGATGATGTTGTTGATGGTGACTTTTGTTGTAGATAGGAGAGTATTATTGATAGTGGAAACCGCGGTAGATCAGATAGATTCGTCATTATTATGATAAATAGTATAAAGTCATGCTTGGGTATCAAATAATAGACACCACACTACCATCTTATCATGCATATCATACTCATGTCCTCACTTTTCTCACTCATCACTCTAAGTAAAATGGCGATACAACAACTTGTGAACAGCATTTCGATGTAGTAACCTGCCCCGCAATGTAGAGGTAAGGTATTCCCTAAATGGAGGACGCAAAGTGTGCTAACAAAAGCATTACAGTGTGGTATAGTTCATCAGTGAAGGATGTAGTTTATTTATGATACTCAGTGGTGCTCACATGTGACGATAATTTTTTTTGGGTTCTTGTGTCATTATGTGACCATTGTTTGTTGAATTGTTGTTGCAATGGTTGCAGTTTATTGCAGCTCCTAGATATCTACCTTTGGAAAATGTACTCTTTACTATGCTCCTTATTGATAGTTTGTGTCCCTGCAATAACAGAAGTATCGGCCTTTTCAAAAGGATACACCCAGCCAATCTCTAATCGACCACATTTTGCTACTACGTATACAGAGGAAGATGATACTCATATAACCCCTTCTTTGAATAATTTTGCTACTAGGGAGGAACATGATACTCATATAACCTTAAAAAATGATTTAGTACATCAACAACATGATTCTGGTTATATAGATGATTTACTACAACAAAAATGGCATACCGGTTCTTCTTCAAAAGAAACTACGAGAAGGAAAACACTTCAACAAATGCTAGCTGTTGCAAGTGGTATATCAACTTCTCCTGCAATAGCTTCTGCAACGACATCTACAACTTCTTCAGTTATACCAATACCACCACAAGTACGACAAACAACTTGGCCACTAGGAAAGGTGGCCTTCTCACTACTACCACTAGCAGGATCATACTCTCGTCGTGCAACAGTTATGGAAGAATTAGTACCAGGAAGGATATGGACATTTGATCAGATACAAGGAGTAGTTGCTGTTAACGTTCCGGTACGAATGGTAGTAATCAAATTATCTCAAGAAGCAGGGGGCGGGTTGTGGATACATAATCCATTGGCACCTACACCACAACTTATATCATATATACGTCAATTAGAAAAAGAGCATGGTCCTGTTAGACATGTCGTATTGGGAACTGTTGCTTTGGAACACAAAGCTACATTCGGTCCCTTTTCTCAATACTTTTCAAAAGCAACATGTTGGATACAGCCTGGACAGTGGTCTTTTCCAGTGCAATTACCAATCACATTCTTAGGTGTAACAAAGAGTGATGAGAAGTTGAGAATGTTACCATCATCACAGTATTTACACGGAGAGAAGACATTAGAAGAAGAAGTACAATCCCTTCCATCCTTGGGGAGATATAGATATTGGGCAAAGAAATCTCCAGTACCGGAATGGTATACTGATATCGATTATGAAACACTAGAACCACTTAAATTTCAATCTGTTGGTGCCTATTCCGAAACGGCATTCTTCCACAAACATAGTAAATCGTTACTCATTACTGATTGTGTCTGCAGTGTGACAAAAGAGCCGCCAAAGGTTATACAAGAAGATCCACGAGCTATATTATTCCATGCCCGAGACTCTATCGATGATATAATTGTTGACGATGAACAAACGAGACAAAAAGGATGGAGACGAATGGTTCAGTTTGGTTTAGTGTTCTTCCCGTCACAGATTGATGTGGTGCCTTTTGGGGAGGCGATCAGTGAAGCATCAAAGATTGATCCATCAATGAAATCTCTTGGCGAAGGCTCTGTACCTGGGAATTTATATCCATGGACATGGCATGATAATGATGCAGACTTGACCAACTTTAATGCAATATCAAAGAATGGAAAGCTGTTCTGTCCGCCGATATTGACAAAGTTGATATTAGATAGAGAACCGGAATTGACTTTAGAATGGGTTGATCGGATTGTAAAGCGATTCAAGAATATGACACATGTGATACCTGGACACTTGAACAACTATGTGAAAGCAGATACAAAAGAGTTTAGTGAAGCATTCGACCCGCTGAGAAGCAACCCAAAGGAAGGAAGAGTGTATCCACAACGGACTTTGGCAGAAGACTTAGCTTTGCTACAAGAAGCTTCAGATCTTTTAACAGACTTGGGTGTTGTTGCTGCATCTCAAGTTTGTGATTTAGAAAAGGCTAGAGAAGTAGGTCGATTCTCTGCAATTGCTCCTCGATGATTACAAGGATACATAGGATACTAGAGTAAAGTATACTTTAGTTTTGTGGTAAATAATCTACACCGCATTTGTCGTTTGCCCAATGGTTACCATTCAATTTGACATCAGTAGTTAACTTTGTAACTTTACTTTCACCATCATCATCTTTGTCAAGACGTGTAATTCTCTGTATGTCATAACTCAAATCGGCAAGTCCATTAGTTTGCCAAGTCTTTACATGTTCATCTAATGCCTCCCACTTTACCATGCATTTCCATGACTTATTTTCTTTCAGAAATCCCAATTTGGTTGTTAAATCCATATCCTCCAAGTCAACAATTGTACCGCTCTCCGGAGAATCCCAAGTAATGTTTGTAGTTTCTAATCGTTTTTGCATCTCATCATCTTCACCGCCCCATCCCCAGAAGGTGTTTGGATATCCATTAATACGTTTCATGTCATCTTCGGAGAATGAAACAATACCACCAAAATACTTTTGATTATTGTTATATCTATCCCAAACGCGAGCAATATGAATAGGTTTTGAGGGGTACTTTGCATAGTATTCACTTAAATCATCTTGTGGTAGTAAGTCTACATCATGGAAGATGAATACATTATGTCGTGGTGGATGCTTCTCAGACCGCTTTATTGCAAAGTCGAATCCAATATTGAGTAACTTTCCTCTATTAAATTTCCTTTTATCATCTGATTGTTCAATAATATATATATGATAATCAGATATCTTATTCGTATTAACCAAGTTGCTTAGAAATTTCTTCATGTGTGGTATGAATTGATTCAAATGCTTTGCACGATTTTGAGATGCATGCAAATCACGATATGGTACAATGATGGCTATTGAATTGAGTTTCTTTTGCTTTTTATTTAGTAACATACGTTGTTTGGTACCAATTGGATCAGACGCCTCTGTTGGTGTAGGAAAGTGCCATTGTGTATGTCGTGATTCTCGATGGTAGTAATATGGACGATTTAATGTTCTAGATACACCACGAGTCCAACCCTGAGGGATAGGAACGCCATCAACAATTGTATTATTAGAGTCTGACATTGATGTTTTATGTATTTATGAAAAATGCTTAAAGTATCCTCTTCCGTGGTAGAATTATCCAGATAAATACTACTGTTTATAGACGTATGGTACCTGTAGCGCTTTTTAAACACATACCTGGTGTTAGTACAATGGGGATAGGGAATAGGGCATACCAGGGGGAGAAGAAAGACAGGATACCGTATCTTTGTGTAAAAGATTTTTGGATGAGAGAAGTTGCATTCTTTAGTAAAGGCCACTCATTATTGATACAATACTATCGATATCAACCATAATTATACCCAAACTACCATACTATCATCATGTTTAGCCGCGCTACATCTATTGCTCGATTGCTAGCTTCATCGTCATCGAAACGGCCAGCTTACAATGCGATATCTAAAGCATTACATTTAACACATCAACAACGTTGTCTGGAAAGTCCACGTTAGTATTGTTTTATCATGTGCATACAGGTGTTCAGTATAAAGGCTCGTCGACTTGACTGCTTTATTTGGCATTTTCTGCCTTTATTGATTGCCCTTGCATGTCATATGTACTAACATACATTACATTATAATCTCCTCACTTTCATCATCATAAATTGTTATAACGCGCATCTTCCAGAATGTAGCTTCTAGACCATCTGATTTGATTGGAAATACGCCTTTGATTGATTTGAATAAGATATTGATTGCTCACGGTGTTGATGGTGAGTACAGTTTATTTACCATATCTGTTAAAGATATCATATGATCGCTGCAATTGCAATAGATGATATAATATGATATCATATGGATGTTGCCATGTCAGCTAATATTAAGATATCATATGATCGCTGCAATTATATTCGTAAGATATGCTCTAACTTCCACTGTATTGATATCTAGTAAGCAATGGTGTAAAGCTATGGGGGAAACTAGAGTCATTAGGCCCATGCTCTTCAGTTAAAGATCGATTAGGTAGAAGTTTAATTGATGATGCTGAAGAGAAGGGTCTGATTACACCGGGTGAATCTATACTTGTTGAACCCACCAGCGGTAATACAGGCATTGCACTAGCTTTCATTGCCCGAGAACGAGGATATAAATGCATATTAACAATGCCTGAGACAATGAGTGTAGAGCGGAGGATGATGCTCATGGCTTTAGGCGCTGAAGTTGTATTGACACCCAAAGAAACAGCAGTCCCCGGCGCTTTGGCAAAGGCAAAAGAGATTGTTGAGAATTTGGATGGTAAAGGAATTATATTACAACAATTTGAGAATGAAGCCAATGCAAAGGTGCATCGCGAGACCACAGGACCAGAGGTTTGGAGAGATACTGATGGTTTGATTGATATCTTTGTGTCCGGAGTTGGTACTGGCGGGACAATTTCAGGTGTATCTCAGTACATTAAAGGATCAGACAAGTACAATTGCAAGCCACTAAAGCCAGAGATGAAAGCTGTAGCCGTTGAGCCTATGGAGCAAATGCTCATTACTGATGCAAAAGGAGGAGAGAAGATTGGAGATCAAGGGCCGCATAAGATACAGGTTAGTACAACTATTTCTTTGATTATATATAGTTTACTTTGCCCTCATCATTCACTCACTTCTATATGACTCCATATTAGGGTATGGGAGCAGGAAAGTGATATGACGTCTTGGTGATTTGTTACTTCATTACCGTGATTGCTCTTGCAAACCTCATGCACTAACATATGGAACATAACTTCTCTTTCACTTCATAAACTGTGAAACGCTCATCTTCCAGGATTAGTGCCTAAGGTACTTGATTTAGAGATCATAGATGAGGTAGTGCCAATACACAGTGACGAAGCATCAACAATGGCTAGTGAATTGTGGATGGAAGGTCTACCAGTCGGTGTGTCCAGCGGCGCCATTGTTTCAGCTGCAACCAAAGTATGTGCAAGGCCAGAGTCGGCTGGAAAGGTAGTGGTGGCAGTCATACCTTCCTTTGGTGAACGTTACTTTACACATCCCATGTTTGGCGAGATTAAAGAGAAAGCTGAAACACTTACGAAACAACCTTTGCCAGAACCTTTTGATAATCGAGAGTATGGGTTTGCAACTGAGAGGGGATAAAGAATGAGAGTAGGTATCAGGGTGTACCTTTCTCAAAACAATGTGTTTTATATTTTGATTGAACAATTGAGTAAGCTTGCTAGAACATGTTACAATAAATGATTAGCTTCCCTTTACATAATACTATATTGCTCATTGTTATTTGGCAATAATGATCCATGTATACATCCGACTATCTATACAATACTGCATTGCCTATTGTATTGTTATCTTATTATTCCGATATCTTTGTTGAACAACCACATGTTTCGGCACCAGCTTTGGCAATCAAATAATCAGAGACATAGTTCCCGATATCCCAAGCATTCACAAAGGCATCTTTGTCATATATTTCCCATTTTTCATATAAATCGTCAGTAACATCTGTCATAATTGTAGAGATATCATCAACTCCGTTGCTTCTGCATGCAATGTATGTGTTCTTAACTGATACTCCCATCTTAATATGTACTTCTTGTGGCATCCATTCATCATCTAACCAATCTGCTAATGATTTTGCAATAGACTCGCCTACGACTTCATGATCATTCCCTAAACTTGTCAATGAAACCATCTCTACTCCAGCAGTTTCACCACTGTCGCTCATTAGTAAATCTATTCTTCTTCTATCATTATTGCAACTATTATTATCTTTGTATTGTATTGTTGTTGTTTGAGGAACAACAAAGCCATGCGATATCTTCAGAAACCGATTTAATAATATTCATCATATTACCTTCTATATATGAAAGAGATTCAATATACTTCTTCGTTCCTTGATAATAGGTACCTCTAGTTCCACCAGATTTAGGCACGCTTCTAAGCTTTTTTGTTAGCGATTAGGCACCGTCTGTCCGTCTCCAGGCACGATTTTGCTGCCTAAAACCAAAATACGCTGAGATACCCTCTCGCAAAAAATAGGAT
>Ga0214480_100668_pt1 | contig 16892 bp, 14 predicted proteins | sample M1_20Mar14CPVII9_3_FD_165042 | JGI IMG/M metagenome (GOLD analysis project Ga0214480, IMG submission 165042) | Marine eukaryotic communities from Monterey Bay, California, United States - M1_20Mar14CPVII9sort6BwellE17 | ecosystem: Environmental > Aquatic > Marine > Unclassified | place: USA... | reverse complement strand
GGACACAGATATTATGTAGGTAGTCATAGTCGAGGGACTGAGTGTTGAGGTTGATTTTGATTGCTTACCATATAAACTTGAGAAACATACTGTCAATAATCTTACACAACACTACAATCATGTTGGATAAGTTGCAAAGAATGATCGGATTAAAGTGAGTAGGTATAATACTGTTACTTTTATATCAATATCATCTTTGCAATCTGACTCATCTCTGACATTATTGTAATAATATGATTGATAAACCAATCAAGGGGTGGACAATTTAGACAAACTGGAATGACCGGGGGTAATATAATAGTTGGCTGTGTATTGGGTGTTTTATCAGGTTAGTTTGTCGCATATGTAAAGTATAGTACAATGCATATCCACATCTTGTGTACTTTTAATTTTCTAACCATCCACCAAAACTCTATTGCATATCCACAGGGAAGTATATATTTGAAGAACCATTACAACATTATTGGGCAGAGAAACGTGCTGAAGAGATAGCAAAAGGAGGAAGTTCACAGAAGAATATACCGCCGATAAGTAGTGATAAGACAAAATAAGAGATGAGTTATATTATACCAAATGTTGTGCAATAGCTAGACAAGACCTATAAGTATTGGTTGTACGTTGGTTGCAAGAATGTGCAATATATTAGGGTGATTTACCAAACCAATATTAATAGTGGGAGGTAGTATCATGGTAGTGATCACAACATTCATTTAACAACGCGGAACTGCCCAAGCAACAGCTCAATGGTCAAGAAGCAATACATTTATATAAAGAGGGAAAAAATCATTGGCAAGACAGCTTTATTTGTTAATCTATTACAACATACAATGCAGGACACAGTACGTACTTGTCATCAACTGCAAGGAACAGTGAGGGTCAACTTCATTCATGCAAGCCCAAGAGCCGTTAGGTCTTAGGTTAACAATTATCGGTGAGCCCAATGTTCAATTATACTCTTCTGTTACAAAACACCCGCAAATGAAAATGGGGAGGCTCTAATCGTCATCATTCTCAAAAAAAGGACACTCTATACAAGAGAAATGATTCCGGCGGCAGCTACTACAATTGCACTCCAGTAGCAGTACATGCTTGAGGATCCTGACGAGTGTTCATCCCTAATCCCAATCGTTGCCGAGTTGAGGTAGGTACGAGTGCTTTCTCGGTGGTAGGACTTTTTACTTGACTTTGAAAACATGTAGCTCTTCGAGCTCTTGGCAAACATGTGATATGATTTGCCGCCCTTACTTTTGGAGCTCTTGCTACCCGATTTACCTGACTTTCCACTGCCCGACTTGCCACTCTTTCCTTTCGCAGATTTAGAAAAGATAGTAGTGTATATGACTGGTTTGCGTGTAGGCCTGTGTGTGGGCTTGCGCGTAGGCTTGCGGGTGGGTCGTCTTGTATAATCTAGGATGGGCAAAGCTCCCTCTTCCTTATAGGTAGGTTGATGGGTTGGATCATCCGATCTGCAAGATTTAAGGTATGTGTGGAAATGTAAGTTAGTAAGGTGTGCGAGGATACATATCAAACAACAGGTTATGACCATATGTAATATAAGATCACTTACGGGCTGAAGGTAGGTTCAAGCGTTGGATAGAGAGTGGGGTAAAGCGTAGGAGAAAGTGTCTGGTAGTGGTTTAGAGAGAAAATAATGTTGAGAGAGAAAGCTCGTGTGAAGAAGAAGATGTTGTATGAAACTGCACAAGGCACTTACTGGATACAAAGTTGGAAACATAGTCTGTAGATATACATACAGGGAGAAGAAAGAGGAGGTTAGAGATGAATGTTCCAGTCAAAATATGATACAAACACTTGCACGAAAACATCAGATACTCACTGGACTTTCCGAGGGTGATTTGGATGGAGATTTCGACGGTGAATCTGTTGGACTTTTCGTGGGTGATTTTGAAGGACTGTCAGTTGGTGGAGGGCTAATTGTTGGACTTGCCGTGGGTGGGGGTGGAGGTATAGGAACACAATTAGTACCAATGCAGTCAATAACACAAGAATTGAGTGTGCCAGGTATGGTAACACAGGAACCTGCGAATACGGTAACATCGATACCAGCCGGTAGCACAGCACCTGTGCTTCTTGCACCTGCGATTGCTAGTTGCTCTACTGATATCACATTTCCTGTCAATGGATTGAACGTGATTCTAACCGCTGTCACGGCAAAAGCAAAAATGGTTTGGAGCTGACGTTCACCAGTTGGTGGTGGCATGGCTGTACATCCAGAGAAATCTACCTTGCAGTCCAAAACACCGGGTTCCGCTAACACTGGTTCACAAATTTCTGCCTCAATCTCGTTTTTATCCGGACATTGATCATCAACAGGTGAAAGAGAAGGACTTGCCGTTGTAGGCACAGGGGTATCTTCGGGAGAAAGACTCGGTGCAGCAGTTGAAGTTGAAGCAGTGGTTGTTTCATCAGTAGTAACAACCACAGCAGTCGATGTGGATCCGCTGCTGGATGATGTGATTGTGGTGGTAGTAGCTTCAGTGGCTTCGGTAGTATCAGCAGCACTTTCCGTGGTCGCAGCAGCACTTGAGGTAACTGTACTAGACGACTCAGTACTGGCACTTTCAGTAGCCGCAGAACTTGAGGTAGAATCATCTGGTGCTTCGGCACCACCAGCCAACTCGGTGGTGGTAGTAACTGTACTCTCTGCCACCGTTGAAGATGTTGTGGTTGGTTCCTATTATATATGAACAAGAATAGGATACAAACAAGTAGTGAGTCATAAGTTCCAAACTAATTCTAAACACAATACCAAAAACAAGAATCATCATATAAACAACATACCTCAACGGGAGGATCCGTAGGGTTTGATGTAAAGGGAGGATTCGTAGGACTTGGTGTGGGTTCCTTCTGCATATCAATAAACAAGAGAATAGTAGTATTGAGTAAAACAGACATATCAATACAATTACAATTAAAACAATGTGAAAGTACATGAACTTACAGTAGTAGGTGGGGGTGTCGGCACTGGAGGGCCATTTACACATGGTACCGAAGGGTTGCATGAATCACAACATTGACCGCTTGACCCCTTCATAGGGCAGCATAAAGATAATGTTGGGTATGTAGTAATCCCAACCCCCCTTACACATTCCTGATTTGAGTTAACATACCACGTGGTAACTGAACATAGGGTGGTAGGCCCAGGAGTTCCGGGTGTTACTGGTGCGTCAGTTTCGGGAGGAGCTGGAGCAGGCTGTAATTGAGTAAGGATAAGAAATTGAATATTAGATATCACATTATGTTAAAGGGTATCCATATCACAATCAATATAGGAACTTACCGTTGGTGAATCAGTACTGGGCATTGACAGATGCCGATGGTGTTGTCGTTCTTCGTGTTGTTTACTATTACCAAAGTACTCATCTGATTCGGTGTCTTCCACAAAGATACGCTCGAGATGACGCTTCTGTTTATTGATAATGGGTCGTGTAGCGAGCTTGTGATTACGACGACGAGTTGGTTCCTGTATGTTTAGTAGTTGTAATAATAGACGAAGGAGGAGTAGAGGTAGGCAAGATGTAGGATATGGGAATATGAGATATAATATGAACAGCGTACAAATAATATGAGAGTATATTATGAGAATGTAGAGCAATAACAATATGTTGGCTCTTTGTATTGCAACTACTTACCAATTTGGTATCGTCTCTTGCATTGACTGATACAAGGAGTGCCAAAGCAATTATATTCTTCATGGTTTAATTATATTAAATGTATTGTTCTTGCTGTTTTGTCTCTTCGATTGCAATTGCAATACTCTCCTTCTTCTTTATTATGCTTAAAATGATAATTATTATGTATTGCAAATTAAATGATGCTACTGCTTATCTTCATTCCCCAATCGGTTGCCTGATTCAATAAGAGCTCTCCACGTACATTAAAGTCCACCTACTAGGCCTATATTGTTTATTGGCAACATCGTCCTTTAACTCCCATTTCAATTCAATTAGCCAATATATCCGTCAATTACTTCTGTTAATCAACTTCATTTCTGTCATGCTGTATAAACGAGATAGGCCTACCTTTATTCTACTGTGGACTTAGTATGTATATGATACACATATTGTCTAGCCTAAAAAGGAATGAAAGGGCTGATATAAGTATTGGAATATGATGGACATTATCTTGTACCTGTTGGAAATAATTGATTCTTGGTGATTACGGACGGGAGGACACATGTCGATACAAAAACATATTGGGGAAGCGAAGAGATGTCAGCTAGTATTCTTATCTCATGTCCTATGTCACTGACACCGTACCCATCATACACTGTTACTATTCATATGGGCTGTCTTCTTTGTCTTCGACTTCTTCTTCGTCTTCGTCGGATACAAAATTTCTAAATCAGCTAAGGTACCCACCACAACAGGAGCAGCTACCACTGGAGTGTTTGACTGTTGTTCATCCTCCTCCCACCACTTTGGACTTTGGGGACGCTCTCGGCGGGGACGCTCTCGGGCACAATCCTGTAGCAGTATACTAGCCTTTTTCCGGGCATCGTCATCAAGCACTTCATGCCACAGTCCGTTCTGTCCTTTTTCGAGAAATCTGCCACCCTCTGCCTTGACTGATTCAATTAAAAGTTTAGCTATGTTCACTGCTTCCTTATCACGCCGATGCAATGTTGCGATCTCGTACCTTGGCCGTAGCTCAAGAGCCTTTGCACGGAATTTGATATTACCAGGGTGAGTATTGGTAAGTCCACCACGTCCAGAGAGTACATCATCATCAGTTGGATCTATGGCACGTGATTCATCAAGTTCACGACGCTTCTTCTTCCCTTTCTCACTACCAACAGATCCCGCTGCTTTCCTCTTCTTCTCTGCGTCCGCTTTCTTCTTCTTCTTTTCGTCGGCTCTTTGTTTCTTCGCAGCTTCTAATTCTTCCTTGAAGAGATGCTCACTCTTCTTCATCACTGTGCGGCTCATGATAGAAAAGAACACACTCAAACGATACAGAACTGGTGAGACATGAGAGAGCTTGCTCCGGATATAATCGTCAGTCTCGTAGTATTGCTCTGTCTTGTCTGCCAATGCATGCTGCCGCTTCTGTTCAATCTCTGCATGCATCATTCTAATATACTTTGAGTCTGAGCTTTGAGCGGCCAAGATGACCTTGGTACCCGCTTCTTCACATATAACCTCTAATGTGTTGTGCGCGACACGACGGCTTGTACCTCGAAGTGTGGAGGCTTCGATAAATGCTGATACTCCTCCAGCACGAATACGTGACATTGCTCTTGAATAGCCGGAGTTGAGCTCATTCGTCCTTGCAACGTCATCCTCTGATATGATAATCAGCTCGGTATCTTTTGTAATACATCCATCTTCAATTCCTGCCTCAATAGCTAATGCTAGCTGCCACAAAGATACACCCCATGCTGATCTACTAAGAGCTCCAATGGTGCGACGAATATATATGAGTGCAGCCTTTCTTCTATTGTTGTTGTTGTTGTTTTGGATAGGCATGTGTTCATCTAGCTCTTCCTTGATTGCTAATTCAACATCAATGCCATTCGGCTGTTCATTGAGCAGTGTATGTTCATCTTGAACTAGACTACAGACATTATTGACAACAAGCTTGAGATTCTTCCTATTGGACTCGTCTACATCGGAGGTCTCTCTTCCTCGTTTCAAACCATCAAGAATATTCTTCAGTATCAAGCCTTTCTTTGCTATGGCAAGGATATCTTTTGCTCGAACTTTGGCACGTCTATTTATTCGATCTAGTCGTTCTTGTTCATCATCAGAAACATCTACGCCATTGTTTTGGCCTCTATTACTACCAAGATCATCTGCAATGCTGCTGTATCCTAATATTTCTTCTTCGTTGTTATTTGTAACATCATTTGGATGCATAAAACATTCTCTAACTGAAATTATCTTTGTGTTGGGATGGATTTCAAGAATGATCGATATTAGTTCGTTGAGTAGCTGACCACGACCAAAACGTTTAAGCTCGTTCATTGCAAGGATGACTTGAACATTTTGGTTTACATGGAGTATGGACCAAATAAGATGCCAGAGTGCTGGAGCGTGATGCATCTTGTCCTTGTTCTGTTCGTGCGCGAAAAAGTAGGTTGTACAGAGTCTTGTATTCTTGGGTAGTATGCCAGTCCTGACTGAGACAAGTGCCGCCTCTGAAAAGTTGCGGCATTGTGTGCTACCGGTATTGTTTGTACCCTTTGACCCACGGCCAACACCGAATACAATTGGAGCTTTTGTATCTCCATCAACAACATTTGTTTGGGTGTTGTCAAGGAGACAAGTTTTGAAGACACCAGCCTTTGTAATCAAATCTTTGGAATGGTGCTTGAGTATTACTCCAATATCCACAGCAGACAGCTTTCCCTTACCAATTTCAGCAAGTAATTCACCAATCTTTTCTTCCTCTGAAGATATCTTTACAATGGGAGTCATTATCTTTGCTATTCCACGCCCTTCATCCTTCAGCTTCTCTTTAGCTTCCTCTGATACTAAACTATCAAGATATTGTGTAACAAGATCATCATTCACAATCCAATCTGCTATCTTATCAAGAGTTGAGCTGGTTTGTTGGTCGGCTGATTCGTCACAGTCTTCTTCAGTATCTTCTTCTTCATCAAATGGTACATATGTTACCTTAACACTTCCCAGCTGATCTACATCTACTTCTTCAGAGAATACTTCATTACTACTAGTGTCTTCTTTTTCTTCGTCTGTAGCCGAATCTGCATTAATAGTGTCATTATAATTTGCATGAGTGGGTTTAATGTCATTATTGACTCCTCCATTTTCATCCGATTCCAAATCGACTGTTGACTGTTTATAAGGTGTCATATTATCTATCCCACCAACATCATCATTATATGATACATTACATACTACTGTTTCATCTACTTCTTCATCCAATGTAGAAGTATCTTTTGCAATAACTTTCACAGGCAACTCACAGCTGCTACCATCATTTTGTTGATGTGAATATAACTCTGTACATTTGTGTGATTTCTCATCATCACTATCAGTACCATTCACTACGGCATCTAGGCGTGCAACTATTGCTTTCATTGTGTCTATATCAAAACTCTGCCAACGTTTCATAAGAAAATCTAACTCTTTGTTTACAATCTCATTTGTCGGTGTGACTACTGCCGCCCTAACTTGTCCATGCTGATGTTTTGATGCATCAGAAGATGCTGAGTTATTTATTCTGCCATACGTATGATTAGTAATAGCGGGTGTTCTAAAAGCTGATGATGCAGCGGTTGTAATATCTTTATGATGCCCGAAAGGCGGTGTATCGGAGGTAGCGTCGGGTGTCCTACCCGCCACAGCATCGGAGACGGGCTTTAATGCAACTGTAGTATCAAATTGATTATTATATGAAGAATTAATACCCGCCGTGGCATTATTTATTTGATGGAGTGGTGTATGATATTGTGTTATTTGGCATGGTGTCGTTTGGTGTACGGTTTTAGGTTTTACGTGACACAACCCAGCAACATCGGGCACGCCGCCGCCGATGGAGGGATTTAATAACACTGAAGAATAAGATTGATTACTATACAAAGAATTAATACCCACCGTGGCATTATTCAGTGTATTGAATGGTGCTGTTTGGGTATGTTGTAAAATTGTAGGTTTTGTATGCCATGATATAGTATGTGTAGAGGATGGTGTATACACCGGTGGTCCGCCCGCGGGTATAGAGCTAGTCCGACCATATTGACAATGCAAAAAACTATTTGATGCAGAGACGGCGGTATCATTTTGGTTTTGATATTGGTGCATGTTCGTAATTGAGGTGTCATTTTTACTATTTTGTTTGGTATGTTTATGTTGGCTTGCAGAAGTTCCTAAATGAACCAAGGGTGGTGTATAAGGTACATGTGATAGACTATTAGTTATCGGTTGTGCTTGTTGATTTGGTTGTTGCCAACCAAGCCAATAGCTATTGCCTTCCATCGTGCGTCTAAATAGTCTAAATTTTTGTCCACCATTGAGAATTGAGAAGAATCCAGTGAAGGATATAAGTTCCACCATCCCGTACCTCATTTCTCACCAAGTTGTACGGACTTACAAAGTACGAGGATACCTAAGAAATAATTGATTCTTGGGGATTTAAGATAGAACTGTACCGTTCAGTTATTTCTACTGAGAATGCCCGGCGAGGTGCAATAATAGAAGAGTGCGCATTGTCATGAGAGTGCATTGAGAATTGAGTGCAACTGCAAATCTAAGCTTTGTCATTTCCATATGTACTAGATTGGCGGCGCCAATAGGGAGAAGCAGGTTAGTTGTCTATAGGCGCTAGAGAGTGTACATATCATCTCACATTGATAGCAATTATGACGCGGCCGTCGATTCTACTTCTTTTCACAACGATGATGATATACCCATCATTCATCTGTGCTCTATTGGTGAATAAGAATACAATATTTCCTACTTCTAGATTATTTGGTATACAAAACACTGCATTGTTTGATATATCATCATCAATAGCAGCAGTAGACCAAGAAATCAATGAGAAAAAAGATTCAACAGCATGGGTACCACCTTCACAAAGTATAGAACAAAGACGGGGCAATATATTTTCAATAGAAAAACCTGAAGATTTATTAAATTTTGTTATTGAAGATGAAAGTTTAAGTGTAGGTGAGTATTGTTTGATATGTCGTTGATATCATATATTATATTGATGCATATCACATACGCCGCATACAACTTCTAACATTGCATTACCGCTACAATAATATAGTCAAAGTATATGCATCATGGTGCAAAACATGTAAAGTGTTTGATATCCGATATAGAAAATTAGCACAACAAAACAAAGGACGGGTACGTTTCGCCGAAATGAAGTACGATGATGCAAATAATAAAGAAATGTGTGAATTTTTAAATGCTACAAAGTTACCATATATATTAATATACAAGGGTAGTCAAGGGAAAGTGAAAGACTTTCAATGTAGTCCGTCAAAGTTTAAGTTATTGATTGATGCCATTGATGAGTTGGCAGTAGACTACGACGATGATGTTTCATCTTCTTCTATTGATAACAATGGAAGAGGGAATAGTACAAATTATGAAATGGATATGTCTACAAATACCACAGCTTCTCAGATAACAACAGCAGACGGAGAAGATACCATTGATAGTCTAAAACAACAATTAGAACAAGAAACTGCCGAGAAGGTAGAAATGTTTGAGATAATGAAAGCTCAGATTGAATATGACAAAACATATATACAAAAGCTAGAGACTGGTGTTGAGACACAAAAGTCAATGATTGAAGAAAGAGACGTCGAAATATCCAAACTACAATCCATAGTAAAAACCAAAGATGAAGAAATACAATCACTTACAGACAATATAAATCAACAACAAGAACAAAGTAAACACGACAAGCAACAACTCTCGACCTATAAAGAACAAACTGAACAGCTGAACAATAGAATATCTCAAATTGAAGAGAATATCACATCAATGGAAGTAGAATCATCTGATAATAAGCAGGCGGCAGAAGAAAGGAAACGAGAGTTGATACAACAGATAGATGAATATGAAAAGGAAAGGAATAGTCTGAGACAGTTAGCCAAGTTGGGAGTCAAGCGTGTTGGTAGAGGAGTACGATGTTTCATTCAAAGATTTAGAGGGGGAAGAGGAGTATAAGTATAAACTCATACTAGAGTGCTAGTTTATGAATAATGAAGAAACCTACACTTCTACTATTTGTTTTCAAACCGTGTATGCAAGGATATTGCTAATATTGCATGCAGTCTTTGATTCACTATGCAGTGTTCTTACGAAAATATGTGCATCATTTGAATGATTTTTTTATGCGAAAGGTATCCTAATTTAAAAAAGCCGCTAAAAAGTGTTCTCATAACAATACAACCTACAAAGGTCTTTAGCGCCATATCTTCAGCGTTTGTAATGGATAGCTATTAAGAAATATTGATACAGTAATAGTAATAATAATCCGACAATAATTCTTCGTTGGTGCCTCAAACAGGAGGAATTTATCAATTACAAAAACACCGCTGAACATTATCGAACATTGAGACAATAATATCAACATCCTTAACAGAACAGATGAGGAAACATCATCAGTCTACTCCATACTGTCATCGGTCGGCAGCTACATTAATGCTAACGACCGCGGCTATATTATGTGGAGATATATCGGTAAGGGGGTATTTGTTTTGTGCATATCATGTGTACTTTTTTTGATACCCTATCGACTATATTATCCTCTCAATCACATCTTCTGACCTTTTATATCTTATCTTTTTTCTTTGTTGCAATTCTTCTATCAGCTTGTATCTGGACAGGTAAGATATTGTGATAGCATGATATAAATGATTCTTAACTTATTATGGTTTGCTACCTTATTGAATGACATCCATTTGAACTAACTCAATTTTTTTTCTTTGCAACAACACAAATTTGTATACAGCCGCCAACACTAGATCCAATAACAGAAGCACCAACTATAAGCACACAACCAAGTTTGAATCCAAGTACAAAACCATCAACTATACCATCATTCATACCATCTATATCAAGTTTACCATCTATCATGCCATCGGATATGCCAAGTGAAATACCCTCGATAATGCCAAGTGATATACCTAGTCTTTCTTCTGAACCTACTGATAGTCCGTCGGCTAATCCTTCCGGTACTGTGAGTTATATTTATTCGTTATATTTTGTTTGTTTTGTTGTTGTATTATGCACATACTAACTCTATGATAACATAACTCGTCACAAAACAGAGTGGACCTAGCCTAAATCCGTCAGCAGTGAGTTCTCTTTGGAGATTGGATATGTTACATTCAATGTTCTAGACACATCTTCTCATCCTTTACTCTTTGTCTTTTATATTTATAAATACAGGATCCTACTGGAGACCCTACAACTGTAAGAGAAGGTCTTGAGTTGTATCGCTTTGTGTATATGTGTGGCACTTATTTCTCACTTCTCTTTGCTTCTCAATAATATACTGAAATGAACAGTCTCCGACGATTTCACCAACATTGTCACCGTGAGTATTAAAATTGACCTATGCTATGTGCTTGTTGTTAGATGATAGTCTCAACTTACACGTATGTCTCTCATCATCTATTTCCCTCTCATTCCTTAGAACTTTGAGTCCTACCCTTTCACCGTGAGTTGAATCTTAAGACGTATTCTTATATATACTCTGGATATCATTTGTACTGACATTTCATTGACTTTTTTCTCTTCTTTTAGTTCTCTTGGACCGACATTATCACCGACATTAGAACCGTGAGTAAATCGAGAGAAGAATCGAATGTGCAATGTTCTGTTTTAAATGCAGGGATCTCAACTTCCTCTTCTTTCGTTTCAATTAGAACTCTCGGCCCGACTTTAGTACCCACGCTCTTGCCGACATTGCGGCCTACTCTTTTACCGACGTTGGTGAGTAGATATATCTAGCTGATGAATGGTGACAAACTCTCATCTAGTTGCAACCCTTCACTAACCTTTCCTTTTCTACAAAATGGCAGACACCATCTCGTACCCCAACTGAGTTCCCGTGAGTATATAGAAATCTTTTGTTCGTAATTCTTATCTGAAATAAAAAAAAATGAAACCTAACACATCTATTTCCAATGCATTTCTTTTTAGTTCCTTGGGTCCAACTCTTCTACCTACCATTTCCCCGTGAGTACTGATAAAAGTGACAATGTCTTATGCAAATGAAAAAGCTAACACATCTTCCCTTCTTTATGTGATACAGAACCGAGACACCTACGGATTCACCGACAACTCTTGATCCAACGTAAGTAATAATTTGTCAATGGTAGATAAATCCTGTCGGATGAACATGACTCTAACTTCTACATCCTTTTCAATTCGGCAGTCTCGCACCTACATTTAGTCCAAGCACATGGCCTGTTGTGCCGACAACAGCACAGCCCATACCTTTTGGGGCTGAATTACCAACAACAGGACCTCCTGTTGACCTCCTTTTGCCCGTGAATCCTGCTCCGAACCCTCCTTATGGTGGATGGGGAAGTAGTCCTCTTCCTCGGCCGCCACCTCCCCCTAAGCCAGATGATTGGGGTGGCAGCATTCCTGTTGGACCACTACCCATGGATGATTGGGGCGGCGGAAGTGGAGGACAGCATACTAGTAATGATTATAATTGGAGTCAACCGCCGCCACCACCAGATCTTAAACCAATATTTGGATGGGGTACCTGGGGTAAATCGGCCAAAAGTAAATCATCAAAATCCTACTCATGGTATGGCAAGGCACAAAAGTCTTCAAAAGGAGGTAATTGGATGGACTATGACGGTAGTGGGATACATTATTACAATGCAAAGTCATCTAAATCATCGAAAAAGGGAAAGAGTAGTAAGGGGGGATATTACAATTACAATTATGCCAACCTTCAGACAATTACTCAGTTAAATGATGCCGGAGAAGGAAGAAGAATACAAAGTCATTATTCTTTTATGTCGAGTTTGACATCGGTGATACTAGTTATGACAGTATTGCTGATATGATGACTTATTAGCATTGGAAAGATAGAGTTACTATATGTAATTATGTTTGGAAATTGTTAATGGATTGTATATTAATGTATGTTGTCTTGAGGTTCTCTAGGATGTAGTGATGTGTTGGATGCAGTAAAATTGCATAACATTATTATGTACACTAAACTTAGATTGTTTGAGTAACTAGATAAAAAATCTTATATGTATTAAGATGCTATAGTATGAGAGAGCATAGCATGTGATGCGCTAGCTCGATATACTCAACACTAATACCAGGATTTAGTTGTTACTGGTTGTATTACGAAAAGTCGTCGCTGTGTTCTTCTTATACTCTCATAGTGATTCATAGTGGATATGGTATCTTCGAGAAAACCTTTTTATTTCGAGCCGATTCCCCCTCCTTTCACCAAATTTGGCAGTGTAACGACTCCACTCAATATATCACGTAGTAGAATGCTTGATATCTGTCTCCTGTCATTAGACTAATTAAATGACAGTCTGATAAGGTTGTCCGATTTGTAGAGTGGGTATAAACAATAAAATTGCAAAGCGTCAATATAAATATCCAACCAAATATCAAATCAGATCTTCTTTACTATAATATGAGACAGCGTAATCGTTGTGGGTTAACTACAACCCCGGCTTCGTTTATAATACTTGCGGCTACGGCTATTTTATGTGGTGGAGATATACGGGTAAGTAGCTGTTTGCAATATCAATGACACGTTTAAAATCATATATACGAACTCACATATTATCTTAATAATTTCTCCCCTTTTTTCCTTCTTCTCCACAGTTTGTATCTGGACGAGCTGATACCTTACGACAGGTTAACAATGCATCAAATGATAACATATTAACCATTATTGATGATAGTCTTGCGGTAAGTTATACATGGATACCAATATAATGTGTATGTCATTTTTCTAACATTTTATTCTCATTGCAATAAATCAATATATATAGCCAACAACTGATCCATTAAATTTAATAGAAGAAGAAGAAACTGATGTCGTTAATAATAGTTCAGCACCAACAACATTATCACCAGTAGACAGTACAGACTCACCTACCGATTCTCCCGTTAGTAATGCACCAATCTCAGAAGCTCCAATTAGTCCAGCTCCGATTAGTCCGGCACCGGTTACGGCATATCCCACTGAGCCTCCCATTGCTTTAACGTCTCCTCCTACCAAGGAGGCTTCGTCTACTACTACTGAACAACAGTTTGTAGCCTCTCAACTCGTACAATCTCAGGTGGTAAGTCTTTTTCTTTTCCGTTTTCTACTTGTTCTGAACATATCATGTGCTCATTTTTTTTAATCTAACCATCGCCACCTTAATACTACTTCCTTTTTTATGATATCTTATGAAGATTTCAACCAAGTCATTTGATAATCCACCATGGACTAAGAATACTGATTGGAGTAATATGGGGCTGTCCCCCGGGGAGTGTAGCATTGAAGATGGTGGTACGGCCACGAGAATTGATGAGGATAACGGAGGAGTTCTTACGGTATGTTTCTTGTCGAGTGTCACAACCAATGTGGACTTCCTTGTCTAAAGAGTCTATTTCCCCTCTCTCCCCTTTCCCCTTTAGATTCTGAATGGTCTAATGAATACACAAACTACTTCCGAGGGTTTGCTCTTTCGTGTACCAGATTATCGTAAGTACCCCTCACAACACTTTGTTTTGGGATTCTACAAAGATCATACCAACTTCTTACCTTTTCTCTCATATATTTCATACTTTAGTAAATGACGAATGGGTGCCTGGAAGTCATGTAAACAACTTGTTCCGAACATCCAATCCAGCATACTCGTTGACGTATCGACCATCATCCTCATCAAATGGTTGCAAACCATTTAATGGCAGGGATTTTGTAGACTGGTGCCAAAGTGATGGACTACGACCTCCTTCTCCTCCTGGGACGTGTGGAGGGGCAGGTTTCTGTAGTATGGATAACATTGGTTGTCCTCTTAAGGAACCAGCTTCGAGTCGAACTTGTAATGAAGATAATAATGGGAGATCCCTCGATGACGTCGATTGTTTTGGACAAGAAAATAGGTGGAATAATGCTGTTGTGGCTGGAGTATGTAAGTATCTGTCCAACTCTAACCTACTATTATGTGTCATATATGGACGTGTGTCTCAACACTATTCTTTCTCTCCCCCTCATAGACGGAAGAAATTACAAGGCAAATGAGAACACAGACCTTAAGTTACCTGATGGTAGTTCGTTTTACAATAACCCTACTGATCCAGTTAAGACAAATGTTTGTTACGCAACTGATGCAAACGCAGTTGATTTAAGATCTGATGGAAGTGGTACCTCATTAAGTGAGACTGGGAATGGGGGATGTCGCTCTATAAATGGCGCAAAACAAGATTTTGTATGTAATGGTGGTACATGCCTTAGTTATGAATCATTTAATTGTAGGTGTGACTATAATGGTCAGTTTGGTGGTAACGGTAACGGAGTGAGTGGTGCACAAGCTGGACAGCAAATTGTTAGTTATAATAACGGTGTTTGTGGAAATCCAGGACTACAACCCAGTGATTATGCAGACGCTGCAGCTTGCTGGTACGATACCAGTGTCATTGATGCCATGAGTAAGATATAGATTCATTGTATGATTTGCTTTACACTTAATAATATGAATCTTCGTATCTCACACTATTCTTCACTTTTGCCATTAGATAACCTGGTTTCTCATTCCAATTCTATGTGGTTGAGACGCGATGATTGGCTGAATTGGAATTATCCAGCAAAACTTCCAGCTGGTGGTAACGGAGAGTTGTCTTACCAGTGAGTTTGTATTAACAAAATGTAGTTTATATTGTTTTATACTCTATACTAAACCGTATGTTGAACCTCTCATATTGATACCCTAGTGGTTGGAATGAGTGCACAGTCAGAATTCCAGGTGACACCTTACCTAACCCGAACCCAAGTATTAAGGAATTTCAAAACATGGATGCCCTTACAATTATCCTTCCAGCATTGACGGACCCCGGCGATGATAGGTGGTCACTCTGTGATTTATCATTCGACGCCTTAGACCGTCTATCTGATACACTCAATGCTTTGTGGTACAGGGGATATGATAAAAATCCAGTACCTATTATTGTAATGCAACAAGTACAAGGCAAAGCGACAGACCCTAATAATGACCAGTTTTGTAAAAACTATTGGGAGAGTACTGATTGTACAAATGGTTACCGCAAGACATTCTTCAAGCAAACCATTCGTTTTCCAACTGGTGACTCCTGCCTCCTCATGGATACAGATGGAACACCACCCTTTGTGAAGGGAGAAGTATACTTCAAAAAGGATGGCGTTGGTGATGGAACTCCATGTTCTGATAATCCAATTTGGGAGCCTACGAACATGCCCTCTCAAGCGCCTTCATTATCAAGTAAACCATCGATTTTACCGACAGATTCACCCAGTGAAAGTCCTACAGATCAGCCAAGTGACTCACCTACTAGATCTTCACAACCCACAGTTAGTCCATCATCGAGTCCTACCTTAACTGTGAGTATTGTGTTCTTTTTGATTGATATCATACTCTGTCTGATGAATATTGTATCTCATCTAATGAATATCCCATATTTGCCATAATAGTCTGATCCGACGGCAAGACCTTCCAACAGTGATCCGACAGAAGTAAGTGCATCTTTGCCCCGAAAGTCTACTTGTTCAACACAAATCTTTTCTCACCTTTTCCTTCTTTATCCCACATTCCACAGTCTCCAACTCTTTCGCCTACATTGTCACCGTGAGTGTATTTTGACATACTGAGAGATACTGTTTGTGTGCTTTGATGATTGTCTATCATCTCAACTTTATATCTTTGCCTTATCATATCTCCTTTCATTCCTTAGAACTTTGAGTCCTACCCTTTCACCGTGAGTTCAAATACAAGTTGCTCTTTAAATCCTTTTGCAGTGATACATGTGTCCTAACTACTCTATTCTTTTCTTTTGAGCAGTACCCTGGCACCTACATTATCGCCGACATTAGAACCGTGAGTTCACTTTATGTTATTCTATTATCAGTTGAAGAGTGCGTATTGATGTCTAAACTTTCTCTTTGTTTCTTCCATTTAGGACCTTGGCACCTACTTTAATCCCTACACTCTTGCCGACATTACGGCCTACCCTTCTCCCGACATTGGTGAGTAACAAAATCGATTATGTATGCTTTGGCCAGTATTGCAAAATGTGGAGCAATTTTACTCACCTTGTTCTCTCTTTCGTATCAAAACTAGACTCCATCTCGTGAGCCTACATTGTTTCCGTAAGTACTCTGAGACCCATTAGTATGTCTAATCATGTGATCAATCAATACTAACTCCA
>Ga0214480_100667_pt1 | contig 16892 bp, 15 predicted proteins | sample M1_20Mar14CPVII9_3_FD_165042 | JGI IMG/M metagenome (GOLD analysis project Ga0214480, IMG submission 165042) | Marine eukaryotic communities from Monterey Bay, California, United States - M1_20Mar14CPVII9sort6BwellE17 | ecosystem: Environmental > Aquatic > Marine > Unclassified | place: USA... | reverse complement strand
TTATACTCTTCTACTACCGGCTTTTGTTTATAAACAACACCATCATCCATCTTTTGTCTATCCCTTGGCCTAACATACTTTGACTTATGTATACAGGATACATGTATGATCTCTAATCATATGTTCATGTATGATCTCTAATCATTATTGTAGTGAAAAAGTTTCAAGAAATGCAACAAAAGACAAAAGAGGCTCAGAGAATAAAGCAACAATTAAAGAATCAGATCAAGGAACTACAAGAGCATGACGGAGAGTACCCTGACTTCTCAAAAGGTGGATTGGGTTTTGAGGCACCTCTTCGTCATGACGAGCCGGGAGTTAATATATCAAGCAATAAGCCAAAGTTTGTTAGGCCAAGGGATAGACAAAAGATGGATGATGGTGTTGTTTATAAACAAAAGCCGGTAGTAGAAGAGTATAATCCAAAATATCCATATGGTCTTAGACCGAATGGAGTGCCAAAGAAGCGCCCGTTTCAGGCAAAGCCAAAGTATGATGAGAGGCCAAGGAAGAGGAAGAAAAGTGCTCGTATTGAATCAGTTGACAAGTCAAAGGAGGAAGAAGAGGAAGCGACCGTAAAGGAAAGAAGTAGAGAGAAGTTTCAACGCAATGATGATGCAAGTGTTTCAGAAGATGAAGATGAAGGTAGTGTAGAAGAAGAAGAAGAAGAAGACGATGATGACAAAGCATCCGAGGAGTAGGAGTAGGAGGAGAATTGTACTGGCTGCACAGGTAAAACTAGTATATAAGCCATACTTTGTCCTGCATCTATCAACTACTGACCAACAAAGTAGACTAACCTTTTATCCAAGAGCTTCTTCTTTTGAGTATATAAATTAAAGAAAGCCGCGTTCGGTTGATGTGAGAGCACATCATTCACAGTCTTTGTGGTCCCAGGAGGTCCCAGGTTCAGAGCCCGAGAGTGGCAACCTGTTTAGTTAGACACCCAAGAGAGAGTGCACAGAGTTAGTCACAAATAGGTGCAGTATCATTGACCCAAGCGCAAGAGGCCTTGGAGTGCAAACAGAATACTAGTTACACGATTGTGCAATGAACTGAGATGCAAAAAGTGCACTCAGTGCATCCAGATGCGGAGTTACAGACTCATAATGCACCGTCCCCAGTACTTTTGACCTTCATTTTTTTCTCTTTGTGTCAAATTATAGGCAACATATAAGGGGTTGTAAACCTCTAGAAGTATAATGCAATTTCAATTACCTCAGTGCAACAATATATATTCTTTACGTAGATCACTCTTTCGATTGTGGTAAACTATATCTCCGTATTTGAGCTTTGAAAGTAATTCTATTGCAATACATACCATTGCCCATTGCATACTATTTACTTACTACACCTCAAAATCATCAAGAGTTTATAGCAAGTTGCCTTTATTAGATACTCTCTCATATCCATCAAGGATATAAAAGGGATGAAGGAAGATAGATCACCACATACATCGGTGTATTATGATTGTAATATCATTAATTATATCTCGCTATGCATTTATAACTCAGTCAATTGCAACATCATATCTACATACAAATGCCATCAATAATGCCCAACTATCGTTAGATCCTGATATACTGAAGATATCATCATCTTTAGTTCGACAAGCAACAGCAAGCTATTTAAGAGATGATCCAACAAATGCAGGCCCTCTACTTCGACTAGCATTTCATGATGCAACCACTCGAGAAAAACTAGATGATAAAACCTTTAGTGGCGGACCAAATGGCTCAATAAGATATGAAGCTCTTTGGCAGGAGAATCGAGGTATAAGTCGTCCGCTAAAAGTAGTAGAAAATATCTATAGTGATGTTGGAGAGTGTCTATCATTTGCAGACTGTATATCTCTCTGTGGTGCACAAGCTGTAGAGTCGGCTGGAAAGTCTTTGTATTGTTTTATCAGTATGAATTCAAGTGCTCAATATGAATACTCGGTGATTTGGCTACTTAATTTGAACTTGGTTCGCTTATAATTGATTGCCTTTGCAACCACTTGTACTGGCAGAAGTTACTTATCCTTTCCTTCTTCTTCACAACGCTCATTTTCCAGGAGGTCCAAGAATACCAATCAAATCGGGAAGATCAGATGTAACAAAGGCAGATGAACAAAAGAGGAGAACAATCCTCAAGCAAAGTACTGATAGGTCATTAGTAGATAGAACAATGCCGAGTGCTGGATTAGATTCTGATGGAATTCGTCTTTACTTTGGAGCTCTTGGTTTAAGTGAGATGGAACTTGTAGCATTATGTGGCGCTCATGACCTTGGTAGGCATGTCACTTTGCTTGACATGCCAAAGAGTTGCCTCAAAGAGTTGACGCGAGAGTGTTTGGAAGATGCTCCTGTTCTCATGCCTTTCATTAATGAAGATCCAGACAGTTTCAGTAATACATAAGACTACTAGTCAGTTTAGATATATCAACTCTACACCATACTGCAATGGTGATACCAGCACAACCAAACATTACATACTGCAAGATGAAGCAACCAAATCAATAATAGAAAACGATGCATCAACAATCAAACGTAAATTCCGGCTACTGGCTTGTACTCAATCTTCACTTTGTACTCGCCTTTGGCTTTGGATTTGGAAGTTACTTTCGTAGTGTCAATCTGGTTCTCGCCACTCGATTCAAAATCTTCCTTGAGTTTATCATAGAGCTTACCAAGTGTAGTACTCTCTCCTTTCAAGTTACGCTTAATCCACTCTTTATTCTTCAATTCATTAGTCATTCGATGAGCATGTCCAATAGGAGCCTCAATGGATACAAAGAGACCTGAACTTCTGATCGTTCGAGGCTTCATCTTAGTCCACTTGTCCCCGGCCTGCTGAGCTGTTGCCTTCTTACCTTGTTTGTTATTTCCATCGTTCAAGTAGATACAGTCATCGCTATCTTGGACCTTAGACCATTGTACACACGGCATCCCACGATGCGTCCCCTGAAACCTTGGATCTGCTGCACGTGCTTGGAGTTCTGCCAAAGGATCCACAGGAGTCCCGTCGTGATTGTAGGGAGACCAGTTAGCAGCTCCCCTAGTTACATTACCAGCTAATACTGTATCAGATCGCTTCTTCTTAGCCTTGGGTGATTGACCATGTACATAGTCATGAAGACCAGAATTATTCTTGTATGTCTTTGCATTGACATTAGAACGTTTCTTCTTATCCTCGGGTGCCTCGCTATGTATGTAACGGGAAAGACCGGTATTATTCTTATATGCCTTCACCCTGTCATCGTGTCGCTTCTTGATAGCCGCCGGTGCCTGGCTATGTGTGTAACGGGAAAGACCGGCATTATTCTCATATCTCTTCACAGCGGCATCATGTCGCTTGGCAGCACCCTCAGGACTTGGATCATTTGTGAAGTGATAAATACCCGTATCATTATCTGCATTAGTCTGGTATGCCTTCACCGCGGCATCGTGCCGCTTCTGGATAGCCTTCTCTGTTTGGTTATACTTGTAATTGTATAGACCACCCAACTTGATAGTTCCATCCTTAATACCTTGATCCCTCTCATCCCATTGACGTTCATCTTCAGGTGACAAATCAACAACATAAGGAAGCCTTCGATCATCAATCATATCCTGAAGAGGGTGAGAGGGAAGCTGGATATTGGCCATTTCACAGAAACTGACAAGCGCGTTGCAAACCTTGGTAAGTGAACGTGTCACAACAACCTTTTGATCAGTCTCATCAGACCAAGGATGACCACGATGATGACGGCGTGTAATTGCGTTGCCGGCGTGGGTGACCTTCATGACAACCTTATCGAACAAATTGAGGTTCAAATACCTGAAGATAAGATCCACTCCAGTAGATGTACCTCCAACACTTGCAATGAAGACATACTCAACACCGAGCTTCCTGGCATACTCGACAAAGAGATTGATGATCTCGGCACGTTCCTTGGCAATGATGACGATCCAGATGATACAAATGATGATAATGTTGCCATCATCATCAGTTGTGCCGCATGGGCAGATATCTCATTTTGATTTGGGAAGGACTCGAATAGTTTCAAGGCAACTCGGACGGTGGGAGAAGAATGATTCTCAAAGTCTTGACGACGACCACTATTAACCGATCCACCATTTCCTAACGACACATCGGGTCTAGGACATTGGAAGAGAGCCATTGGCAAAACAACACCAGGTCTCATCTTGGGAAGTGTTACCTTGGAATAATTTTTGAACTGAGAGGTATCTGTCTTGTGGTTAAGGGATGAAAGTTTCATATTATGTTCTTCAATAATCATATCTCTTTCTTCTTTTGATGGTGCCTAGAAGAATAAAAGGAGTGGCAGATAACATAATATACGTGTTAGTAAGATATGATACAATACTCATGTGATACTCATATGATATAACATACAAAAACATACCTTTGAAATAGAAACCATAGCACTTCCACTGATAACCTCAACTTCTCCACCATCCTCCTTTGCCAGCAGAACATCTTCAAAATCCTGAGCTGTGTAGGTAAATGTCTCATTCCCATCGGATACACTCATCTTGGTATTGGTAGAAGAACATGTGGCTGCAGATAGAAGTAAAACCGATTAGACCGATGTATACAACTTGAACATATATGATATGAACATATGATATGAACACATCATATGAACATATGATATGAACACATCATATGAACACCATATCTGATACGAAGTATGATATCATAGGGTATTGTTGTACATATGATATGCTCAAAATATAATAGGTAGTACTTACAATTGCAATGACACGCCTTCTTCTTTTGTTGTACAGGCGCGGACGATGAGGCCTTTGATGCCGCCGCCCTCTTCTTTGCAATAGGCGGTGATATGACCTTTACCTCGTTATCATCTTCTGACTCTGATGATGACAATAGACTAACTACTACTCGCTTTGACTTGGATGACATGCTGGGGTTGGCATTCAAGAATAGTATTAATGAGTGAGGATAACAACACAATTGATATGAACTACAAGTAACCTGCTAACGTCGATATAGTAGTTACCTAGCAATGGTCATTGGCTCTCATTGAGCACCACACTTCCCACAGCACCAATTCAGCAGCTGCAAAGGAAAAGATATAAGCAATCATCGACACTCAGAGCTTCTCCACAGGTCAGTATTGGAAGCCCCAAACCCCAAGCGTTCTTAATTCTCAACTACCGTAGGATCATACACAATAGCCAGAGTTTAGCAATAATAAAACCAAAGGGTAATAAAATCTTCTTTTTCATGATAAAATATTTCCCCCACGGACGAATTCTTACGTGGTAGAAAGAATCGGAGTAGTGACTAGTCACAACAGACCCCGTTCTGTCTCATTCTGACGTGTGAATACCGAACGACTATACGACAACTTCTCAAAACGACAGCAGACAGGTACAATGTTTTTGTGTTGGGGGTGTGGGGGTGTCATCTCCTCTCTCGTCTCGCGAGTTACTCAAGGGATTGGCATTCCTTGCCAGTGGAAATGGTGTTGAGAAAGTATGTGAATGAGAACCTAAGACCTCGTGGGATAGATGTCAGAGACGGTGGACTATTGCTTTGGTATGATCGGTCGATAACGCCTGGAGAAGTTTCGTTCATACCGACTGATGTGGATCTTGTTGTTGATAAAGGTCTGAGGGAGTATGTAAAGCTCTTTTCAAATGACAAGCAATTGTTTTATACTACATTTACAACTGCTTATCAAAAGCTAGTTGATGTAGGAAACAACCTAAGTGATAAAAGATACTGACATGTGAACATGTAAAATACTGAATGAAAATGTCTTGTGTTATCTGGGTGTTATGCAAACTATCTAATGGTAGATAATTCTATTCCACTCGAGCATCTAAAGCTCATCTACAACACAACTTAGAAGCGGTATACTCCGGCAGTAGATGCAATACCATTGTACACATAAGTGTCATCAAAAGGTACGTATTGCCCAGTAATCAACTTGACAGCTTCTTGACTAGCCACACCACCGACTACAGCTGCAATGTTGTGAATTTCTCCTTCATCATACCTGACAACCTCTCGTGCCAAGTCCTTTCCCTTTGTCTGATCCAGCAAGTGTTCCTTGATAAAGTCACACTCAGCCAAGCCCAAACTGCCAGCAATATCAACCATGCATTTGTAAACTTCGTTAGCATCTGCTTCCAAAGCTAGCTCCTGGTCATGCTTGCCAGGGTAGTGCTGATGACGATCGTAAAATGCATCACATGCTCTAAGAGCAATCCACCAGAGCATGGGTGTTTGTACGGGATCTGTCTCGTAGGGGTCAAAAGTTGCCGACATGAGATCATCCCTTGCATCTGATTGGATAGTGTCAAACTGAGATATATCAGAGGAAGACAAGGTCTTGGCGAGTTCTGAAACAACTGGACTAGTTGGATCTTGCAGTTTGTACTCGGCAAACAAGGGTCGAGTTTCAAGGATACGAAGGTAACGTGAATTCTTGCAGAATGTCAAAATCTCATCATCAGCTGGCATAGTAACACGAAGATCACATCCATTTGACTTCTGTTTACATTCTTCCAACAAAGATTTGACCAACTCAGTGATTGACGACTTGTCCTTCTCGGCCTGTTGCTTGTACGCTTCTTGTAATGCCACATATCGAGTAGTGTCACTAGTCATGTCAGGAATAGTGCCTTCAAGTGGTGGATAGTTGTCATTCACTTTCAAAAATCTCTTCAGTGCCAAAGCTAGTAGCTGAAACTGTAACACGTGAGGTGGAGTGGTATGACTACTACTCCCCCCTTCTACTTCCATCTCAGACTTGATGGCAGCACTAAAGAAGGACTCTTCGTCAACCCTATCCAATACCATCTTAACATCCTCCGAAATACGCCCTTCACCCCATGTCAAATGAGCCTCTCTCAGCGCCTCTTCAAAGTTGATTTCGTTATTGATATACTTGGCCATTCCCCGTACAATCTTTCGGAAATCCTCCTTCTCTGAAAAGGATGCAGGATAACGTGGCTTACTGGTTGATTCATCAATATCACTAGACACGGGTGCACCGACAGATAAACGCCACTTATCCAAAGCTTGTAATAAAATAACCACAAATGGCACATGTGAATGATCTTTCGTATCCTCCATCTCATCTAAATTCATAACAGATGATGTAACCTTATTCAATCCATCAAATAATGGCCATGCCGAGAGACGTAAGTCGGGAATACGATGTGCCGGCTTGGCTTCAGTGATGGCATGATATGGTGATGCAGTTTGGATGCGGACATATCCCAATAGTCCATACGAACGGACATTGATTAGTGGTATCGAATGTACGTGACATGCATGTGAAATGGGTAGGATAACAGTGGATGGTTGGTCTGCTGCAATGACGAGTAATTTCTTGGGGGTTGCAGAAGCCGCATCATCTGAAGTTGTGGGTGGATTCTCCATAAGTGCCTTGAGGAATGATGTATAATCAACACCTTCTAATGAGGGCACTGTACAATAATATCCATTAACATCCGGGTTGAGTTCGGATAGGAGTGCACATGCCTGAGCTGAATTACTTGACTTTTTATCACCCTCATCATATGTTGTGGGTGGCGGAAGAAAAAAGTTTGAGGCACTTTGAGATGAGAACTTTAGCATGGATTCTGTTAGTTCTGGACTAGCCTTTACGGTCGGGGTGGTACTACCGTTTATGGTGGCACACTCGTCATCGTCTACCACCAATATACTGAAATAAAGTTTATGATTAAAGCAATGAACATAAGATGTCTATGAGCAAAATAAACATATAAAAATGGTACATGATGAATACAGCACATTTAAACCCCACTCACCTGCCTACTCCGGGTAGTACTAAGTTCTTGAGTGACCTATAAAGTAAGGGGATACGAAATAATAGATATGTGGTTAGCAATAGGTGCAAGATTTTTTGGAGTTACAAAGATACAACTCTAATAAAATATAAATATGCTTACTCTGTTCCACACGCGGACGAACCCACAAGCACCACGAGGGTATTACCAAGAGCACGCTGTCCTGCCGCGCCCCATAGGCGTAATTGTCTGTCGTATTTATCTTGAGTAGCCATGCCTAACTTTGACTGAGAGGAGTGTTAGGGGAGAAAATATAAATTAGGATACCGTTACCATGAGAGTGGGTGTCTGTGGGTGTGAAGAGTGAGTGTGAAATGTGAAATAACACTGGTACGAAGCAAACAACTACACTAGCTACCACTAACCTTTCAAGTATGGACGACGGCGAGTATGCCATTGATTGGGGATTGCTATTATTCTTTAAGTTGATATTATCTATTTGGTTATTGAATTGTTATTTCTTATTTGCTGCAACAACATTAGCGATAGTAGTTTTAGATTACAACACAAGGTTATACCGTCTTCATCTTCCCCAGAAAGTTTTAGAGGCGATCACAATCTGTAGTGTATTACAAATCTTCCATTGGCTCTTTGGTGATACGTCAGAAGTTGTTGGTTGGCGTTGTATGGTGGCATAATAACATAGAAGAGATATATCAGCAGTATCAATAAAAGTACACTTTGGTGTCATTTATTGTGATAAGTTAGGTGCACCTAAATTGATATAAAAGAAAGTGGACCACTACAATTGCAAAACAGAGAAATATGAACATGATAAAGAAAGATGATGATATAATATCAGATAATGATCATGGTATACCCCAACAACGACCAGAACCTTGGCATCAAAAGTTTGACAAATTACTACCATATCCAATATTGCTAATGAAAAGAAAGACATTGAAATTAAAGAAGGATTTTGGTTTCGTACCCTTCATAATATTCTTCTTTCTTAAGATATTATGTTCATTAGTTATGTTGAATTTCTGGATGGCATCACACTTATCAGTTATACATTTAGAAGATCGAATGCCACTTCTAAGGGTACATCGTGATGGAAATAAGGTCATTGGAGGTATTGATAGTAGTAGAAATACAACCTTGTATGCAGCTAGAAATCCAGTCAGTATGCACAGTATTATAGAATCAAACAATACTACTTCAGCTATAGATAAGAAGAAAGTATTGAACAACAACACAAGCAAGAATAATACACCTAAGAAGAGTGGAATGATAATACCAAATTTAGAAGATGGTACATTGCAGGGAAAAGAACGACTTTGGAATATACTTCAAACAAGAAATGTTACTCAAGTAGATGCAGACTATTGGAAATCTATACCAACATGGGATACGATACAACAAAATATACATACCCATACCATAGGTAGTGACAACAATTCTCCTATAATACACGGATTGGAAACATGTCAAGCATTTCAAAAGATTACTGCATCTGCTCCTTCTCAAAGAAGAATAGCGCCCGCCGGATTGTTCAATACTGGAACCAATTATCTTTCTGTTTTGCTAGAGTACAATTGTCAGAATCCACATAGAGTTGAAAAGTTCCATGGAAATTCAAAACGCGGGCATGGAAATGAGTGGGAAGTACCATGGGGCAAACATACACCAGCATCTTCAAGAGGGAAGTACTTAAAGAATCCCAATTTGAAGTATACAGTTGATGAAGTTCTTCCGGTTGTATTGATTCGAAATCCTTATGGTTGGATGAAGAGTATGTGCAGAAACCCCTACACAGCAAAATGGAAGGGGCTTGCTCATAAGAAGACATGCCCACAGCTAAAGACAAAGGAAGGATTCTTCAATCCGGTCGATGCTACCTTTGGCTCTGGTCCAACACATCATCAATCATTAGCGCATATGTATAATGACTGGTATGGCGAATACTTCTACAACAAAAACATCACTACTGCAAATAGTAACACAACAGATGCTCCTTTCCCTCGTTTGATGATAAGGTTCGAGGATATAATATACTTCCCTTACGATGTTACTAAAACCGTATGTGAGTGTGCTGGAGGAGTTTTAGGGCATAGACAAGATGACAAGGATGTTAAAAATGGTACTTTTCACTACGTCGTTAGAAGCGCAAAAGCTGGATTTGGTCATGGTCCTGCTGAACATAGAAATGGCTTAATAGACTCATGGTCAAAGTATGGTGGTAGCGATCCTAAAGATGAGTACACTAAGGAAGAAATTGATATAGCAAAGGAGATTATAGATCCTTTGTTGTTGAATACCTTTCAATATAGATAGAGTCTGTTAATAAAGCTAAGCAGAGTAAAACAAAATGTATCCTTTGTTAATTGATTCTAGTTTATGTAATATGTGCATAGTCACTCACTTCATTTCTTCTTCTTTCTTGACATCAAATATTCTACAGTTGCGAGTTTTAGTACTGACCGGTGGCCAAATCAAAGACTCCCTGGACTAAATCACTACCACGCTTGACAACGGCTACCTCCATTGTAGATGCATATGGTACTGGAGCATCGTCCATACACAGACGCTTCACGGGAGCATCGAGAAGATCAAAGAGTTCCTCGGATATTCTGGCACTTACTGTAGCACCAACACCACCAGACTGGGTAGACTCATCAAGAATAGCAATCTTATTTGTACGCTCGACACTTGTGCGGATTGTGTCCATATCAAGTGGTTTCAAACTTCTTAATTCAATAAGATCAATATCAAAGCCCTCTTCCGTGATTTCATCAATGACATTCTGAGCCTCCTTCACACCGTGGAGGTATGTGAGGACAGTGACGGCGTTTCCAGCAGCAACAGAATCGGCAGATGCCTCATGTAACAAGGCAGCCTTATTCAATGGTGCACATACATCAAGATCAAGCGTTCCCTTAGCCTCCTTCATCATCTTTACGGGTGCAAATAAGAAGCATGGTCCATTGTCACGAATCATACTCTTGGTAATACCGTAGGCAGCATCGGGAGAGGCGGCAGTACAGATCTTCAATCCGGGGATACCCATGACATAGGCATGGAAGGGCTGACTGTGTTCGGCACCAAGAGCTTGGTTGGGTGCGGTTCCTCCAGCTCCAACAATGGTCATGGGCATATCAAATTGACCTCCGGTGGTAGCATAAGTGTTACCAGCAGAACTGAGCTCGGCCATACCAAAGATACCAAAGTTAGTGTTCATCAACTCAACAATTGGACGGTATCCATTCATACCCTCTCCAAGTGCCTTACCAATGAAGTGACCCTCATCGATAATCTCATCAGCGGCACGGATCTGACCGTATGTTTGCTGAGTAAGCTTGGGGATATCATAGGATGATCCGGCTTGTAAATCCTCAGCGTGGATGGTAGTGGATGGATCGCGAAGCATCTCTTCGTGAATAGCAAGGTTGATGGCATCACCAATGGAGATATCTCCTGCCTTGGCCTTCTCACGGAGCATATCAATGTGAGCAGTAACAGTGCTCATTTGTTCAGGTGAGATGGTTCTGGCATTCACGGCATCAGCATGTGCAGGAGCCAGCTTCTTGTTGTAGTCAGTATCGGGTGCATCGGGATACTCAAGCTCCTTGGCAAGTTCAACAGGTGGCATAGGAGAATCATCGGCAAACTTAACAGCTGCCTTGACATCCGCCAAAACTTCCTTCTTCATTGCCTTCAACTCATCTTCGGTAAATACGCCATTGGCAGTGTACTTATCCTCGAACTTCTTGATAGGATCCTGATCAGTTCGTGCCCAGGCTTTCTCAACCTTACGTCCACGTTCATGTTCAGGATCAGCTGGTGAATGTCCATTGAAACGATATGTGTGCACTTGAAGGATGGCAGGTCCTTTTCCACTCCTAACATAATCGATGACAGCCTTTCCTCCCTTAGCAACATCAGCAGCATCATATCCATCGACCATAAGTCCAGGCACGCCGTAATGCTTACCTTGTTCATATACCTTACCATTGGTAGCAACATCACCAGTGTATGTGTTAATGGCACGTCCATTATCAATCACAAGTAGCAACAAAGGTAAATTATCCTTGGCTGCCGAGTTCAGTAGCTCGGCAGTACGTCCATTCTGTGCACCACCCTCACCAACAAAGACAATTGAGATACGATCATCATCAACGGGAGGGGCAACATCCTGCTTTTGGTACTCGGCATCATCAGAAACACCCAACTTACGATCTAATAGAATACTCTTGGCGGCACCGGCAGCATATGGTAGCTGTTCTGAAACTAATGCCCATCCACCCTGGAAGTATTTTGACTTGTCAAAGATGTGCATACTACCTCCAGCACCCTTACAACTACCAGTTTCCTTCATGAATAGTTCAGCCATAACCTCACCAGCATCAACACCACTTGCAAGAGCATGTGTATGCTCACGGTAGTAAGAATATTTCTTATCACCAGTCTTAATGGCATAATCAACTAATGCTGGGATACTCTCCTGTCCATTATCTAAATGCATGAAACCACGAATCTTACCCTGCATATATTGTTGATTACAGGCATTTTCAAATCCACGTGCTAATTGAAGTGCCTTGTAAATTTGTTCAAGGTTTGCTTTACTGTTATCAACCTCGGAGGCATAACTGTCTACTTCAGCTTGGGAGTATCCAAAGGTATCAATGAGCTGATAATGGTTGATATAGAATGTAAGAAAAGTGTGAGAGAATTATGTATATTTGGTATATATAACAGGAAAGTACACTCGATATGTATTATGTGTTCTGTATAAATCCATACTATAAATTTCTTACCTGCTTTTCAACATCTCCCCAAGCTAGATTGATTGGAGGACGCATAACATCTGGTACCTCTTCTGGTGCTGCTGTATCAACCTGCAATATAAAGTATAGATATGAAAAGATGAGTATATATATATATATATATTGGTATGAAGTTTTGTCTATATAATATTTGCAATGAACATAGAGACAATCACTTACAGCTTCAAGAGTGGCAGCCTTGAAAGGTGCAACTCGTTGAGTTGATACACTGTTTTGTACAATACCTGCATTCTTTGGTGCACTGTTTTAAGATATAAGAGACAGAATATATAAATATTAGACATACAGTTGTATAGAATTGCAATACATAGCCGTTAAAGAACACAAAAAAAGATTTCCTTCCTAAAAACTTACACAAAGGCAGAGGTTGAGGCACATAATGCCAAAGCGACGGCTAATCTAGCAAAGATCATAGTATATAAATTATGAGATGATCAACGCTATCAATGAGAATTGCAATAGGCTACGTAGCACTTAGGAGAAGACACTCTCTTTGTGTTGCTTGGTGCTGTGGAGGGAGATGTTTGTCTTGTTGGCAACGTCACCATCGTTTAGGAATAAAAAGGTATCCTTTCCTCACATGCCACGTGTAATGTGTGAAATGTTGTCCATGTCATTCTTTTTTGAAGTCGTCAGTGAAGTAGAGGAGTACCATAGGGTATATCGGCGCTAATATACAATCATGATGCCATTAAAAGTAATTGCATTGATATGTGCATGTATATTTATTCACGAGTCGCATGGATTTACAGGGTAAGTTTTTAATAAGATGACGATATGTTCTTTGCAAATTATATTCTCATACAAATCTCTTTACAGTTCTCCATCGAGGTCTTCCATCACCAAATTGACACCAACTATTCGTGGACCACTATTTGCTTCATCAAAGTTAGTTGAGGTACAGAATGAAGATGATATGATGCAAGTTATTACACCAGAAGTAATTGTTGATACAGATTTTGTCATGCAATCTGAAAAACAACACAACAATAACAATCTACGAAATAAACTTACTACCTTAGTTGCACCATGTGCAGCCTTGACAGCACTAGCAGTATTTAGTATCCCCCAAACATCCAATGCAATTGTATTATCAGATATTAGCTCTATCGCGGGTGGTGCGGCAGCTGATTATTCCCAATGGATAGAAAGTTTAACAGGATCAGGATTTTATCAAGCATTTAGTTTAGTATTCCTAAGTGAAATTGGTGATAAGACATTCTTCGTTGCCGCATTATTAGCTGCCAAGTTATCAAGGTTCATATCATTTATAGGTTCATTGGGTGCATTGGCAGTAATGACGGTTATTTCTGTTATTATTGGACAAGTCTTCCATGCAGTACCAAGTGAAATTGCCAATGGTATTCCATTAGATGATGTTGCCGCTGTTATTGCATTTACATACTTTGGTATTAAGATTCTAAGTGAGGCATTGGAAGCACCCGAGGAGGGTGGTAAGAGTGCAATGGATGAAGAGTTTGAAGATGCAGAGGAAGCCGTTGCCTCGAGTGATACAATTACAAAAGCATCAAAGAGTGCACAAGTGGCTAGTATCTTTGCATTAGTATTTGCTGCCGAGTTTGGTGATCGATCATTCCTTGCAACAATTGCGTTGTCGGCTGCTCAGAATCCTGTTAGTGTGGCAGCTGGGGCGATTGCTGCGCATGCCATAGCTACTGGTATCGCTGTGATTGGTGGTGCGTACATATCAAAATATGTATCAGAAAAAGTTATTGGATATATCGGGGGTACACTGTTTTTAATATTTGCTGTCACAACTGCAATTGGTATCTTTTAAGAAGTACTGAGAGGAGCTCTATTAACATGCAATTAAGTAATGTTAAGCATCCATTCTATACAGTACTTATAGTATTGATCAGACAATAACATATGGCAACACTACTACACCACCGCTCTTCGGGGTTTCTTTGCGGTAGAAGCAGGCTCCTTTGTATCATTTTCCTCTGGTGTAGATATTTCTTGGAGGGTTAATACTGAAGAAAGTAATGTTGGCACCGCAGGGAGTGTGGAGAATAAATCCTCTTCTTCCTTTCTTACCTTCATTTCTTCAGAGGATAATGATTTTTCTTTTGAACCAAAGAGCTCATCCATTTCAAGTTCCAATCTGTCTTCAAATCCATGACCAAAGTACAATTGAGTAACTTTAGCTGATTGACCAAGATCAACATTCGATGAGCTGTATAAAGAGTTTAAATTTACTTCTGACATTGCCTGTTCAATATCTTCTTTCTCAAGTTGATCTCCTCCTGTAAGTTCGGGGAGAGGGCCATCAGAACGAGACTTTTGCTTCTTGTCTCCACTTTTCTTGTCAGATTCTAAGCGCAAGGATACAGCCTAGTAAAGAGTGAATATAGAAGTATAAACATTGAGACAAATGCAACACAACTACCAACTTTACTTGGAATGTACATCAACACATACCTTCTCGACAATCTTTCCAAAGAAATCATATGCAAGATATCCAAGGGCATGTGTAGTTTCCTCGTTTGGTGGAGATAGGGCAGATATGGGATCGAAGCCAATCCAATGTAAAAATATCACAGATGTAGGAGACAACTTTTGCCATGAAGTTCGAGCTTTGGTCGTCGGTCGTCCTCTCTTCTTCCCTCTGTCTTTCCATTCGTCTGTTTCGGCATTTTTCTTTCGGCCTCCACTTCTGGGTAAGAATGATCCTTTCCTCACATCTGCAAATTTCATATACCAATCTTCTCCCATTTTATTAGTTCGGGCATCAAAATTTGCAAGTCTTTCGACTAATCGGCCACTGATAATCTTCTTATTATCTGACTCCAGCTCATCGTCCTTGTTGTTATCACTGGTTAGATATTCTTCGGACTTTTTTGGAACTTCAACTTCCCCAGACTTATCAGAATATGCATCGTGCATCTGCGATTGAGATATTAAAGGGTATTAGTTCATAACTGATATAACGACAAAGGGTAAACTAGGATAATAATACATACCTTTTTCCATCTCTGATATGCGTTCATTTCTTCTGGGAAGAGTGTCTCTAATTGCGGTACATCAAAGCCACATGAAACATCATATCTTATTCCATCGCCATTTCCATCCAATGCTCTAAAAGATAACTCACTGTCCACCACAGCATATGATCCATTAACACCAAAAGTAGTTTTCTTCATTTCGTAGTTAGAAGCATATGTACCCCTATGCATAGTAGCAGCTGCACGTGCTTGATGCCAGTTATCTTTTAGTTTCCTGTATTAATATAAAAGATATAGGTAGAATGTAAGGAGGATAATTGATACAATTACAAATACATATAAACAATTAATATAGACATACCTACGCAATGCTCTTGCATCAAGAATACTACGCTGCAAAGTTGCACGGGTACCCAATAGAGCTGCAGATATGACCTCCAAATTAGGACATGGTCCATCACCAAATGTAATGAGCATTCGTTCTCCCATTTTACCCAGTGGTATATTCTCCAATGCCTCTTCACGTTGACGCTTATTCTTTTTGTTTGCTACTTTTTTAGAAGTTGATTTTGTTTTTGTATTAGATGATGTTGTTGCCGATATCTTTTTAGTATCATCCTCACTGTCATCATCGTAATTATCCTCATCTGGTATGATGATATCCTTATTCAGTTGCTTTCTAGTTCTACCAGTTGTCTTGTCTTTAGCCCCTCCACTTGATGTCGATGTATGATTAGCAACAAGGTCATCGAGTGCATTCTCAACGGCATCGTTTCCTACCTCACCTCGAGTACGAGCCAACACAAGGGATAAGAGATCTTCAACTTGTCCATCAAGCGTACCATTGGGCATTTCTTCATTACTGGCCATAGTTTATTAATCGTCAACAACAGAGACAAACATCGACATCACATCATCACACAATGAATCCAAATAAAAAAAGACCCTTTCTTCTGGTACAGAACTCTTTCTTCCAACCACCCTTAAAATTTGACACCAAGTAAGTTTTTGGAAATAATGGTGATTTTGATGTGTTATTCCAATGTCCTTCACTCTGGCATTGTTGTATGCATCCATACGGATGATTTGAACCACTCACGAACATATGTACACCTCCAACACACCTCGCTGTGCCACCACGTTCACATTGATGCGCCCAGAAAATCTCGACCTCGCCCCCATCCTAGCCATATATGACGTCAGATTGGGTGTTTGTGGTGTGTTATTCCAATGTCCTTCACTCTGGCATTGTTGTATGCATCCATACGGATGATTTGAACCACTCACGAACATATGTACACCTC
>Ga0214480_100666_pt1 | contig 16904 bp, 13 predicted proteins | sample M1_20Mar14CPVII9_3_FD_165042 | JGI IMG/M metagenome (GOLD analysis project Ga0214480, IMG submission 165042) | Marine eukaryotic communities from Monterey Bay, California, United States - M1_20Mar14CPVII9sort6BwellE17 | ecosystem: Environmental > Aquatic > Marine > Unclassified | place: USA... | reverse complement strand
AGGCAATGTAAGTATGAGGTTTGACTCGTTGTTCTTCTGACAATTTCACACCAAGAACTGACACTTATTTATTCTTTGCATAGATGGGAAGCGATATTAACAGGTCCTCTATCAGCAAATTTCTTCGCCATGTTACGAGCACACTCAATTGTATTCACTGAACGATTAGTCGGTGGTATAAAGCCACTAGTAGTTTTCAGTATGGGAAGTCAAGAGTATTCAGAAATGAAGGAAGAGATTGCAAAACAAATTGCTGACAACTTACCTTCAATAATGCCACATTCATATGAATATACAACAGAAGCATTGGATATGGAGACTACAATACGAGAGAGAATGCAAAAGTTGTCATATGCCGAATTTGAAGGGTGAGGGTTGATCAAGCGCTAGTGATATCGTGTCTCATTGTGTTGCATGCCAAGATTGAATTCTCACATGTCACTCTTCTTTTGCTCTTCTTTACAAATATTAGAGTGCTTCATCCAGCTTTTGAGGAAGATGTAAGCCATTTCCTATTGCAATGCTCGTATATCTAATATTATTATATCGCTCATATCTTTTTCAACCTCATACTACATCACCTATTAGGAGATTCTCTTAATCCTAGTCGGGGGCTTACTTGGCTTAGTTGCTGGTGGCTTACAAGTTGTTGCTTTCTATTCATGATAAAGAGAGGGAAGTACTATATGAAGTAGAAGACATGTTTCAAGCGTTTCTTACTATCAGTAGCATATATCATTATATCTAAATACTTAATAGTGAGTACTCATTTAATAAAGAGCACGAGCACCAGTTTCATCATACTGTTCTCCTGGAACCTTAATAACATTACCATCATCATCAATATATTCACTCTTCTTTTGTAGAATAAATCGTTCAAAGAACTTTGTTAAGATTCGATCCGTTGTTAAGAATTCAACAATACCTCCATTACTATTCTGTGCTAATATCTTGGGTACAAGATCAGCGGCAACCTCTTCGGGTTGTGCAGCTAGTACACCAAATGGGAACTTACGAAGTTCGGGTGTTGAATCATCAAGTAATAGCTTTGTAAAGACCATACCTGGTGATAAACTATGAACTTGAACTGTTCCCTGTGTTTCAACCTTATCATATCCCTGTACACCTTTATCAATTTCTTCTACAAGACTTGCAGTTAATTGTGGTAAGCCTCGCTTCGTTGCACCGTATGTAGCATATCCAGGAGTTCCACCACCCTTGACTCCACTACCAACAGTATTGAAGACATGTCCGGTAAATCCTTTAGGCTGATTAGCCATTATATCCATTGCAACTTTTGTACAATAGAAGATACCCAATAGATTCACTTTCACAACAGTAGTAACTTGATCCATTGTTAATTCACTTAATGCACGTCTTCCACCATTAATACCAGCATTATTAATCCAATAACCAATATTACCTAGCTTATCTGTAGCAAATTTTCCCAACTTTTCACATGATGCTGAATCACTTACATCACATTGTGTATGATAGACATTACCATTTGGATGACGTTGTGTTAATGCCTTTGCTGCTGTGGAACAATCTTTCACGTCGCATATAACTACATCGTAGCCACGATCCATGAATTCACCTGCATATGCAAATCCGACACCCTAGAGTTAGAGTTATAATATTATGTATATGAAAGTTGGACTTAGTTTTGCAAATTGAAAAAGTATTGCATAAGATATACACAGTCCGGTCACAAGAATAACAAGTGATACTATAATACTCTGCATATAATATTAAATACACAAAACATGATACTCACCCCAGCTGATCCAGTGATTACAACTCCTCCATCTGGCATTGCATTGAGTGATGATGACGAAGAAGAAGATATCTTGGAAGAGGAGGAGAGGATACCGCGAGTTGAGGTAGGAGCAAAGGCTTGAATCATCGAGGGCGCTAACACCGTTAGGAGAATACATGCAAAGGACTTCATTGTTGTTTGTTTAGGTTTACTGATGGTAAATATCGATAAGACAAGAGTAGTTGTAGAAGGATTGTTGTTCACTGCAAAAAAGATATGCTCTTCAAGGTCGAGTTACACGTGGATTTTGTTAATTCATTTTTGATGGAGAAGTCGACCGGTTGATTTATTGTTGATTGATAATATTAGATACTACCCATTATCAAAGGAGATATAGTTGCAAAGCTTTATATGCTTTATATGAAGTAGTCTGTTGTTGCAACGAGTAAGTCTGGGAGAAAGATAACTTTGAGCAATAAAAGATAATTAGTTATCATATTCGATAATAATTTGTATAGGTTACAACTACTTCTCTAGAGAGAGGACGGATATTAGGAAACCAGTATTATGATGAGTTATTGGAAGATAGTATTCAGTGCTTTGACACTCTTCTTCTTTACATCTACAGTTGCATTTACAAACAACAACATACTATACAATCATCAAAATAATAAGAGAATACGACATATAATTGATACAAAATTGCATCTCGAACCTGCCATCATTGCAGTAGGAGCTCTCACTACAGCAGGTGCAATATCATTCATACTAAAGAACAACAATAATGTACAATCTAAAGATTCTCAACAATATGCAGAATATGAAGCTCGTCAGAAAGAACGAGAACGATTAGCATACATTGAACCAAAAGATAAATGGAGCGAATTAGAATTACAGCCATATAATGGTGATAACGAAACTGGACCAATACTACTAGCAGTGAAAGGAGAAGTATACAATGTATACAAAGGACGGAACTTCTACGGACCGGGGGGTCAATATCATATCATGGCTGGACGTGATGCATCACGATTTTTAGCAAAGAATAGTTTAGCAGAAGAAAGTAATGAAGAGAAGGATGTACCTTTAAATATAGCCGAGCGTGCTAGTTTAGAATCATGGTATTGGATCATTAGAAATAAGTATGATTTAGTTGGGCAGTTGGAAGGGTATGATCCAAAGACAACTGAAATGTAACAATGTTATTGATAAAAGCAGTGAATAAAATGCATGTGCTCATATGAATATTGGATGATTAGTAAGACGTGGTCGCCTAAATTACACGATCTATCTACCCATCAGTGCATTAGTTTTTCCATCTAAGCAACTTGATACAGTTTTACCATAAGTACAATGCCATCATCACATCACGATTCGTTGTCGGTCGTCAACATCGCCTTTAGACTCGGTCAAATCGATGAAGTCACACACACAAATGATATATCAATCACTATGATGGAATAGTATTAGTAGTGATGTTGTTAGGGCTAACAAGGAATCTGCTCCTTCCGAACGTTTCTTCCTCTCTACCAATAGATGTCGGTCAATCTTGGACGGGTATGCAGATGATAGTGGGTCGAGATGGAGGAGATTGCTCTGCTCGAGATGGAGCAGCAGACGACGAAGAATATAGTGTCTGATGTGTCTTCTTCTTGATAGCAAGCTCATTTATGATAACTGGATCAGCTTCAAGATCCTTTAAAGCGAATAACATGATGACTGATTTGAGTTTGAGTTTGATGATCAATGTTAGTGATGTGAGAAGAGAGTGGATGTACAGTGACTCTCTTGGTATGACCCTAGGATTAAACATGAGAGAATGAGTTGTACTTCTAACCTTGTGTGCCGCCGATCCCCGTCACGGACGTTACTTGACGTGTGCCGTCCTCTTCCGTGGTCGTATGTCCTCCAAGGAAGTTGATGAGCAAATGTTGAACGTTGTTAACAAGAACTCATCCTACTTTGTTGAGTGGATTCCAAACAACGTCAAGGCATCCATCTGTGACATCCCACCCAAGGGACTCAAGATGGCAACAACCTTTGTCGGCAACACAACGGCCGTTCAGGAGACTTGGAAGCGTGTTGCTGAACAGTTCACTGTCATGTTTAGGCGTAAGGCATTCCTCCATTGGTACACGGGCGAAGGCATGGATGAGATGGAGTTCACCGAAGCCGAGAGTAACATGAACGACTTGGTCTCCGAGTACCAGCAATACCAGGATGCTACCGCTGACGAGGAAGGAGAGTTCGATGAGGACTTGGAAGATTAGATGATGAATCTCGCGCTATGAGCATAAAGTGCTAAGTAGAGTTGACGTGCCGTGTAGGCACGAACTCTTGCTGAGTGAATGCTCTCATATATTTGAATGAACAAGAAGGATGAGTATAATTCCTTTACAATTCGTTTATTATAATCTAGCAAAAGCTATTTCATAGACACAATGATCTTCTTTCCATATCTAAGCATCTAGCATTACTATCATCTTCTCTCCCCGGTCTCAGCTACTAGCACAAGACGGATTACACATTGAATAAGAAGAGTGTTGTTAATTATTGATAATCTGCCTTTTAAGTATCAAAACTTAATCTATTCCTAAACACTAATGTTTTAAGGGATCAAAACTGTTTGCAAGTAGGGAAGCTGCACTCTTTCGAGACAAAACGAGAGGCATCATCAAACTTTGACTTCCTCGGGAGCCTTCTCCACTTCAGATAGGGAAACATTAAAGAACTTGGGTCTTCCCGTTGCCGTGCGGACAAGGGAGATGTTCAATTGTAGCATGTGATTCTTTCGTCTAGTATGGACGACTTGTCCTGACCAATGGTCAACTGTATACCTCGATATGGCATCCTCTCTCTTGCCTTCATTTCCACTTGATGACTCTTCAGCACCACTCCTGGTCAAGTCGCTCTTGACAAATGAGTCTGAGGATGATGAGGTTCCACCACTCTCGTAGGCGGTACTACTAGAGTAATGCTCGGGAGCACGCAACATTCTACTCATGGCGGAATATACAGCCTCCATATCCTTGCCTCCGAGTAGGTTGAAGAGGGATAGATGCTGTTTTCGCATATGAATCTCTTTTGGTGGTCGATCGGTACTGTGTGTGGTGGGCGGTGGACTACTCGTACTATCATGCGAGCATGTACTATTGCTAGAAGGCACATCTGGGGTCTTCTTCACAGCTTCCAAAAGCGGAGATGACTTGTTAGTTGATGCCGTAGTGGATACGGTAACGGCCAGTCCCTGTTGCTTCTGCCCGTTTGGCTTGAGACTACTCGAAGAAGAAGGTGGACTGTCATCATCTTGAGGGTGTGGCAAACTAGTCCGTCTTGGACTATCACCCAACAACTCAGTTCTTGTATAATTGGTAACCTTGAGAAACTCTTCATTGCAATCAACAAATCGTCCATCGACACTGGCAATCGCCAAGGCAACTCCACAATTTGTGAATATACTCTTGTAGTCGATACCTTTCACGAACATCAGGTACTCCTCGTCATTATTCGATAACGAAGACGAAGAAGCAATAGACGGAGGATCGTTTGCAGTCTTCTCATGTGTCTGTAATGTCGGCATGGTAGTGGCAGCAGTAACTGGTATTATCCCTTTGGCAGAGAGAGGCAGGATAGGATTGTTGCTGCCAGCCTTGCCTGCAATAGCAGCAGCTGTGGCAGTGGCAGCTCCACTCAATGAAGGTATAAGTGACCCCCCACCATTTGCCTTAACCAACTTATCAGCCCCGGCAATAGTATCCAATAACTTACGATGTTCTTCATCTAAAAGAGCACTCCGTTGCTGCAATGTCTTGATATAACTTACAACTGATACTAGTGTTGAATATCGATCGGGCTTGAAGTGTACACCTGCCTCACTTAGTACATTCTTGAGTTCTGAGATACGTTCAGTGATCTTCTGTGAACGTTCTTGTTCCCGTGCGTTACGCTCATTGCGTCGTTTCTTACGCTCGGACTCATCTTCGGACACTGCTAGTCCACTGCCACCTTGTTGTTGATATGGACGTTTCCGTTGCATGTTATTCGACAATAAGGGTGCCTTTGGTAATGATGGTCTTCTTTGCCCCTTCGCAGCAGACAACGAGGATGGCACAGCTGAAGGGAGTGCTACTGCCGCTTGAGGGGGATACGCTGCTGCTACCGCTTGTTGTAATGTACTTGCTGTACTGGGTTGATGAACAGCAGACGTGGCGGCATTTGCCATCAATGCATCCCAAGGATTTGTACTTATCCCTGGGATTTGCAACTGACCTTGTACTTGTGATGATGACGACTGCCCTTGCACTTGAGTAGAATTCTGGGTGGTTGGAAGGGAAATTTGAGACATTAAATCAGCCATACCAGAGGATGCACCACTAGTAGCTGTTGTGGAACTGCCCTTATACGGAGGTATAGTTAAGGATGCAACTTGTATAGCCTGCTGCTGTTGTTGAACTCCTCCTGCAGTATTACCCAAGGCACTCAATTGCTGTGCACCACCCCCAACTCCTCCACCTACCCCAGAAGAAGATAAATAGAGTCTATTAGTCAATTGCGAGATATTCGTATTCCCAACTCCCTGTTGTGCTGTAGGTCCCGGACATGCCGTTGTTGATACGGATATAGGCTGCTGATTCGCAAACATACCTGGTGGAAGTTGTATTATACTTCTTGATGAAAAGTTAAGATTCGGTGCTGATGCTGCTGCTGCTTGAAGCTGCTGTTGAACTGGGGCAGACCCACCTCCCCTTGACTGTTGTTGACCTTGTTGTAGTAAAGGTGCCGAAGAGAGGCGTGGTTCAGAGGAACCGGAGGAATTAGTTATTGAGGACATATCTGATAATAGTCTTGTTGGTGGTGCCTTGCGTTTCCTCCCTCCTCCAACTGCAGCGGCCGAGGAATCTAATAACGGATCACTGTTAACATTAATACCACCATTAATTAATGTTTCCATAGCCGTAGCAGCAGGCGTGGGGGGTTGGGGTAATATTATCCCCTGTTGTGTAATATCATTACTGTTATCATAGGACCCTGGGTCATCTGTTAATAATGCATCTAAACTCGCATTAAATGCAAAATCATCCATTGATTCACCTCTATCCAGTACAGTTCGTACTGTTAGGGGATCCGGTACCATACCACTTGTATCTCCTGATGTAGTATTAGTATGAAGTTGGTCGTTGTTGTCTAAATTTATATTTTGAGATGATGCACCTTCTTGTGTTGAGGAATTCTCAACCGATGAACTTGGCATAAATGTCATCATATCTTTATTACCTACACTTGCGGTTTGGGCCGCTACCCTTGCTTTATTATCAGTCATGGCTTTATTATTGATTGCCTCCTTGTTGCCTCATCATTCAGCCTTCTTCTTGTATGAGTTTGCCTCCTGTTTTTTCAGCAAATCTGAAGACGTGGTTCAACTTTTTACATTGCCATCTGGTTCGGTACTCAGTTGAAGCCTAACTATTGGTCACGGGACAATACAAATAGAGTTAGAGAGAGGAGAATGTTATGACCCTACATATCCATATTATCCAGCCATGTTGTGATTAGTTTGCTACTATTTTCTACTTAAGATTAACATTGTTTGTCTCTGCACTAAACACCATCTTGTCACATCTACATCAACATTAAGCAAGATAAGGTAAGCATTACCCTGCTATACATCCTTCTCAAACCAAATTCCAATCGCAATCATGATGTAAGTTATACCTGCAGTACACAAACAAAATAGATTAAGACTTTGTACACATCTTATGCTATTAATTGAATAATGAGACTAGCCACAGCTTTGCAATTTTTATTACTGTTAAGTGTAACATCTAAAGTACTTGGTGCATCATCATCTCCACCATTAAAAAAGCGTGCTATTACAGATGGTGTTAGTAGTATTACAGATGGAGTGTCGAACATTCAATCACCTAATCAACCTTCTCCGCAATATGTCGATGTTATTACCACAATTGCTAATACATTTCCAAATTTAGGAGTTGAAATCAAATCTTTATTGAGGGAAGAAAATGTAAGATCTTGTAAAGAGTTCACAGACAAAAAGTTCAACAAACCAAAAGAGAAATCCAAGGGTAATTACCAACCACCACCCAATGATGTTACCATCCCACTCGCTATCCGAAACGAGGATAAAACATTAGACAAGTTCATATCGATATTGTATGAGACTATGACTACTTTACGCGAAGATGGTATGGGGCCTCGTGATAATAATGATAAGGAGAAAGAGATTTGGGATACATTACCAGTGTTGGGATATTTGCTAGTGCAGAAATTACATCCATTGGTTGATTCAAAATGTGTCAATGGAGAATTCCAGTGTAAGACTATTGATAAATTAAAGGTGGGCGGTGAATTACGTGGTATATACCGTATGTATAAAGATGGTATGGTTAAGACAGGTCTATCGAACGAGGTAATGGGTGGTGTCATTATTCGTATGTACCGACAGTGTTTAAATTTGCAGTTGGAAGATGATATTGATATTTATGATGAGGAGGCTGATGAAGCGGATAAGAAAGGGATTAGTGTGAAAGATGCTAGGGTGTATCTGGAATCTCATCACAAAGAGGACGTCGCAGTCTACTTTACTGTGGACGAGCAAAAGGAAATGGTAAAGGAAGACGAGTCAATAATGGACATAGTAAAAGCAATTGCTTTGATAGCTCGAGCATTTGCTGGTTGGGATGAGAGTATGTTGGACAAGAGGAATGAAGAGATTTTAAACTATGGGTTTGAAGCTGTTTGTGCTTCCTCTTTTGGTGGTTCAAAGCATCATAATGTGATGGAAATGTTCTTCTGTCTTGGTAGTGCATCTCTTCGCAAGTTGATCGAGCCACCAACATATGACCTGAACCAGGAGGCAATTGAAATATTGAGGAGTCATGGAATATCAAAAGATCAATTCATATTCGCCCTTACATGGCAAACATCAATTAGTGCAGTGCGAACTAAACAGGTGGAGCTCTCTAATTCTACTAATGCCTCCGATAAGAAGCATGGAGATGCTATTGAGGATTGTATTCATGGATTTCGACCTGGTGATTATCCTGGATTCTTGCAAAAATATGAATTGTTAAAAACCTTTGACATGGAGACAATCACCCTTCTAAAAGATTACCAATCAGAAACATATGCCAAAGTAGCAGCAGTGGCAAATGAACTAAATAATGTATTGGCATCGGAAAGTCTTGGCGATGAAACGAAACAATCATTACTCCGTGATAGTATCAAAACGTTAAATGGATTAAAACGTTATGATGAGCCAAAGGATAATGGTGCATATGGGAGATATGCTAATAATGTTTTAGAAGAAGCAAAAGAAAAAGTTGAAGATGATGGTATGATTGTTCTTGAGTATGCACTAAAGGAGTCTGCCACCAATTTTGGTAAGACCTTTTCAACACATGATGTCATCAGTATTATCAAGAATGCAGATGGAACTGAGGCTGGAACATTATATAGTACAAAAGATAAATCATTGGCTCCTGTTCTAGTTACAAATTCATGGCATGTCATTCGTGGGGTTAAGAATAGTGATGGGGCTAGAGCAGTTGTTGGACAGTCTCGACTATCAATAATGACATTGTTGAATCAGCTTGATAACAAAATTGTTAGTGATACAGCATTGGCGGCACAGGTCAAGTCGTTGCATACACAGTTATTGTGGACAGAAGGGATTAGTGGTCATACTATTGGAGAAGCAATTATGGATAGAAAGTTGAAATGTGGCGGATCAAGTAACAAGGGAAGGATTGCGACTCTACCAAAGAATACAAGTCAAGGTGATGTAGCTAAACGCGGCCTTAACTTCATTGGTAAAATGATGAGCGGAAAGAGTGTTTTTGATTCGGTCAGTGGACTCCAAAACAACGTAAATTCGGATGTTAGTATTGATAATGTTGTTGTTGCATGTTCAATTGCAGAACTTGGGCTTGCCAACTTTGCTTCAGTGATGGATATTGGATATGGTTTGAATAGTGAGAATACTGGTATTGTTGATGAAGATAGTTTCTCTGACGGCTGGTTGGATCTAGAACATAGACTCAAGTGTGAACAAACAAAGAATAACATGCAAGGGAGATTTGAAAGAGCTGTGCCTGAAGGAGCTGCGGCTGAAGGAGCTGCGCCGGACAGTAGTTCAGATGACTCCTCCTGTGTAACTGTCCCCCCCTAAAGTTTCATTGTATGATATAGTTATGGAGGTAGAGACTAATAAAGTTTAGTATGTAAAACTATCGAGTCCCACTCCAAAAATATTATTTAAGTTTCTTCATTCATTCACTCTCTTTCCGCTTATTGCTTCTTTTGCTCGTCATTGCAGACTCTCATCCCACAGACAACAATGGCCGACTCTTCTCCAGAAGCAGAGTTTGGAGATGTATACGACTGGAAACCTCCTACTCAAAAGAAGGAAGAGTTCAAGACTAGTCGAGAGACACGGCTCGCTGAACGATCATCGAAGAGAACAACGGAATCTTCTCAGCGCAAGTCGAGTGGAGGAGCGAGTCAAACAAGTCGTGTACCACTCGTAGAGCTTCTTTCACCATCAGAGATACGGCAACGAAATGAGACATTTGAGAACAGAAGAAAGATCTCTGAGCAACGACTCGAGACATTTGAGAACTTTCTTGATCGTACATCCAAGTCTACGTCCTCTGCTCTCCGCAGGAAGGAATCGTCTCCGTTCGTATCTGCTCGTAAGCCGAGCCCTTCACAACGTTCTTCAGATGCTACCCAGTTATCGAGCAAGCAGTCGGTAGCCTCATCCTCTGCAAACAGCAAGAGAGACTCTGTTGCTCATTCATCCAAGTCTACGTTTGCTCGTAAGCCGAGCTCATCACAACAACAAGCTCTTTCATTCGGAAGTCGTACAGGACGTAGTCGTCGTCAAGAGTCATCCTTGACTTACGCATCTCTCAAGTCTAGTACATTTGTTGAACGTCCAACAAAGGTATATAAGATCAATGCTAAAAGTTCAGCTTCGTCTAAACCTGAGAAAGATGTGAGTAGACCGGCATATATATGGTATTATTCTTGTGTCCTAACTAATCGTTCACTAACTTATTCATTCGCTTGTACACAAACAGAGAGCTGCACAACGACAACGCAATGCCGAACGGGAACGTTCATCTATGAGTATGGTTACATCCCAGTCATCCGATGGTGACCTAGCTCGTATGCCAGACCACCTTCCGCAACTTCCTCCGCCGCTTGTCGAACCTACATCAACTGTTGCCAAGCAGTCCAATAGGAGAAAAGGGTTTGTACCTTTTGAGTATACAGCATCAACCAGGGGTAACCACAAAATAATGAAGGAAATTGAGGTCCATGAACAAGCTGCACCTGTACTTGAAGCAATGAAGGCACGACATCAAGATAATGCCCAAAAGCAAGTTGTTGGCATGAACGGTATTGCCCAACGAAATTCCACAGGAAACAACCCTGAAATGGATAACGTGCTTAGTACACTTCTCATCATTGCAACTGGGAATCCAAAGTTTGGTGATTTCTTTGATGCCAACTCGGCCAGAGCTAACCAAATCCAAAACGTAATTGCCAAGCACAATATCAATACATCAGAATTACGAGCCTTCGCTACTACAGCATATAATATTGTCAAACAATTCCGCAAACCAAAGAACAACCAATGGCTCAAACAAAGCATACTGGCTATGAATGATTACGGTGGTGACAACAATTTTCTATCAACCATTTTAGTTCGACTACGCGACGTGAACGTTCTCGTTGTAACTGATGGTACGGACATCAATGCTGAAAATGCAAAAGTGAAGAAGGTTTACCTTGTAAGTTCATTGTTGACACTTGGTAACGAGGATGCATGTAGACAGATTGTATACCAGAGCAGGCATAGCAACAGGCCAAAAATGGAAAGATTTGACTGTATGAACTGCAACAATGCCATCGCGAATAATGGAGGCGGTGGCCAGTACTGCCTAACCCACAAGCCAACGGTAAGTTGGACAACCTATAATTCTTTCTGTTCATCACCCACTCATCACCATCATTTCTACATTACCACACTCTGATAGCACTGCACCGTTTCCTACCAGACCTGGAAGACAAACAGATATGACCACATGTCAAATCTTGGCAGGTCTCGAATCAAAGACAAATCTGGAAATGTATGGAACGGAAAGGAAGAAGACTGGGACGGATGTCCAGCTAAAGCACAGACGTATGTGAAAGGATTTTTTTGTAGACAATGCGTTGAATATGTCTGAATCAACTGGAACTTGTCTCTAGAATCATATTGTATTAACTGCTGTAGATACACCAACCCCTTCTAAGAGTAATGCCACTAGACCTCCCTAGACGATTCGCCGCTCTCATATTCACTTATAGCAATCATGATATAAGTAAATACTAGTAGTGATCCTTCGAGCCAATTACTACGTTCATTCCCAAGACATAATGATACAATAATAACAGACAAAAGATAGAGATACACTTCGAACGATGGAAATCTCATGCTCATGTCTCTATCAGTAAACCAGCCAGTTAGCACGACCGCAGGCAGTACGAAGAGGGCAATCTGAACAGATGATCCTAATGCAACTGTATATTGTATACCATTGAAGTGTTAGAGTAGGTCAAGCGAAGATACACAAAGGCAAACAGAGTCTCCTCACCTCCTAAAGCCAAGTCCATTTTGTCTTTCATGGCGACAGACACGGCAGAGATGTGTTCCACTGCATTACCAACTACTGGTAGTATAATAACACCGACAAACGACCGACCGAGGTTGAACTCTTCACAGAATCCGTCGATGCTTCCCACTAACCACTCAGATAATATTGTCACAACTGCTGTAATCAACACTAATCCGATCAATGCCCAGCTGAATGGTATTAATGCCACTTCATCGGAGTCTCCCTCAAACAAGTGAATGTTAGTCTTCATCTGGAAGAATAACAGCTGAATATACATCAACATTAGCAATACGGCACCAATCCTTGAGATAGTGAGCTCGACATCCCCTGCTCCTTCATCTACTGCGGCATCCTCTCCAAAAAACTCGGGTAGCAAGAGTGTAAGTCCACTGAATGCCAACAGAGCTATACTGGCCACTGCTCCCTGAGTAATAAAGGTTTGTTCTGGGAAAATAATGCCGCCACAAAAGAAGCACATTCCTAAAACGAGTAGCAGGTTTGAGAATACCGATCCAATTAAACTAGCCTGGACAACTCTGAAATCATTCGCCAGTAAAGCTTGAATAGCGACAACCAACTCGACTGCATTTCCGAATGTAGCGTTGATCAAACCACCAATCACATCATTGGTATGAGCTGCCAACTCTTCTGTAAAAACGCCCAGCATTGAAGCTAGTGGTACCATTGCCAAAAAGTTGAGGATGAACACTGATCCATCATTCCAATTATTAGCATGACTCCAATACGCCAATGGCAGAAAGACAAAGAGAACATTAATCTTATTCTCCAAAAACATCTCCTTCAAAGCTTCTAATGGTTTATCCTCGGCCAATGTTATTGAACTCTTACCACTACCACTAAGTAAAGATGTACCCTCACTAGCTGCTCTCTCCTCTTCTTCTGGATGCTCTTCAATACTTAGTGTACGTGAACCTGATCCTGTATCTAACGTCCAACCACTATTGGGATTGTAATTACTCCATCCACGACGTTGAATTATCTTCTCTTTATTTGCACGTCTAATTTCACGATAGGCAGATCGTTTAGACACGCCACCAAACATGAATGTTGCCATACGCCGCCTATCAAAAGAACTACTATCGTCATCTCTGATATCACCATCGTCCATAGAGTGGCGTATCTTTTCATGATCAAGAGATCCTCTACGATGTTGATGGGGCGGTGCTGGTGGTGCAGACAATAATGATCTGCTTGAATCATGTTTATTGGTATCTTGAAATGATACGCCCCGTCGTTGTTTATCTCCTGAAATAGTAGTAACAGATTTGAAAAAAGATATGATCAAGAGTCATCTGAGATATTAGATGTACGAGCATTGCAATAGGATAAATAACTCATAATATCTCTAATATGATATATGATCGAGAGATATTAAACGACGATTGCAATGGGATAAAGATGAAGCCCATACTCCTCATATCTTATATATTATGCCAACACATCAAGATTCATATCATGCAATCTTATGCACAAGATACCTCTTACCTTCATCGGACGGTAAATCATCAAAATGCACTGCGGTCATAGTTGATACTGAGGATGAGTTATTCAGCAATGGTTTAGACATTTAATGGCCGCCTAACTATCATTGCAATCAACACCTCGCCATCACTAGCAGCACACTGAGTATTATAGGGACCACCACCAAAACGGTAAGAATAAAATTAGCTAAACCACTCGCTCTTAAGTAGCAAAGTTACTTTGCCCACCAATAGTTGTTAGTTGTTAGGTTTCATTCCTCTCAATAGTCTCCTTGTATCGATATTCTACTCTTCAAATAATATATTATTCGGCGTGATATCAAATCTACAGGCCGCCGTATAATATACATAGACATAAACACAACACAAAAGAAACACAATAAACACAAAAAAATGACACAAGGTGCATCTCAGGAAAGTCCGCGTTTGTATTGTTTATTTGATTGTCTTTTTCATCACATGTACTAACAGATGCTACTTTCATCTCTCTTTATTATATCCATAAACTGTGAAACCTGCATCTTCTAGGTACCACCAATCCTCCGGGGCATCCAAGCAGCATTAGGACCCACACAACTAAATCTAATTCTCTCATCCAAAATACTATTAGTTGGTTCGGGTGGTATTGGGTGTGAATTATTGAAAAACTTGGCACTAAGTGGTTTCCGGTAAGTCCGCTTTTGTTTGTTTTATCATGTTATGTATATTCAATAGGAAGTATTGGTGAATTAGCCACTCATTTGACTGATTTGGTTGCCTGCTCCACATTCACTAACATATGTTACAATTATCTCTCTTTCATCATCATAAATCGTGATAACCACATCCTCAAGTAATGTTGAGATTATTGATTTGGATACAATTGATGTTAGTAATCTCAATCGTCAATTTTTGTTTAGATCACAACATGTTGGTATGCCAAAATGTGTTGTGGCCAGGAAAGTCTGCGTTAGTATATTTTGTGATATGAATTCGTGTGTTCAATATAATGTCTCTTCTATTGGGTACTTCATTTGATCTTTATTAGCCATTATACGACTGTCTTTAAACCACATGTTCTAACACAAGTTATGTTCATCTCTCTTTCATTATCATAAATCATGATAACGCGCATCTTCCAGTGAGGCTGCATTGAATATGGTACCTCCATTATCAATTGATGGTACGTCCGATACCAATGGTAATGCCGCAAAGTATAAGCCACATCATGGCAACGTAATGGACAATTCCAAATTCAATGTCCCATACATGAAACAATTTGCATTAGTATTAAATGCATTAGATAATGTTGCGGCACGTCGTCATGTGAACCGTTTATGTCTAGCTGCCAGTATCCCATTAGTTGAGGCAGGTACGGCCGGGTATTTAGGACAAGTTACTGTTATTGATAAGGCATCAAATACAGAGTGTTATGAATGTCAAACGAAACCAACACAGAAGGTATACCCCATTTGTACTATTAGGAGTACACCCAGTCAACCGGTACATTGTATTGTTTGGGCTAAGGAATTGTACAAGTTGTGCTTCGGTCCAAAAGTTGAGGATAGTATGTTATTTGAGGATGAGGAAAGTTTGAAGGCTGATATGGAGGCTGCTGAGAAGGAGAAGAATGAAGAAGGAGAGGAGAATGGTGGAGCAGCATCGGCATCATCGGGTGAAAATACTAATGGTGGAGAAAAGAGTACATACATGGATACTGTTAAGGAATTGCGTTCTCTTCTTGGTGTTGATACTGACGGTCCCCAATCCAAGGAGGAGAATGGTTTACGTACCAAGTCTCAAGAGGCCTTGACTGCATTATTTGCCACTGAGATCCAAAAACAAATTGGTATGGACAGGTACAAAACTGCTGATAAGGTCCCCAAGCCTATCGCAGCAGATGATATTAGTAAATGTACTGATATGAAGGTTGTTCCGCCCACGGCAAGGGAGGATTATGTGCCTACAAATATTTGGAGTCCATCGGATTGTATTGCTGAAATTGTATCATGCTTCATTGAAGTGGCTGCAAATGCCAATTCACCTACAAACCCTACATCACCCTTGCCAGAATTTGATAAGGATGATGAAATGGCAATGCGTTTCGTTTGTGCGGCATCCAATTTGAGACAATCAGTGTTTCAGATTGATCCTATTCAGAGTTTGTACGATGCCAAGGGAATTGCAGGCAATATCATCCCGGCTATTGCCACAACAAATGCAATTGTAGCAGGGCTACAGGTGTTACAGGCGTTTCATATCCTCAAGGCCCAGTCAGAAGGCAAGGCTGATAAGTTGAGGGAAGTTTGTCGTTACACCTACTGCCTCCGAGATAAGACACGCAAGGGATTTCTATTGCAGCCTACCACTATCCCAGGTCCCAATCCAAACTGCTTCGTTTGTCGTAATGCCACCATATCACTAGCACTCAATACAAAGGAGTGGACATTGGATATGCTATTGGCCCGTGTTATCAAGAAGGAACTCGGTTTTACTGAACCAACAATCATGATTGGAGAGGATATTGTGTATGAGGAAGGTGAAGACATCGATCCGTCTGAGTTTGCTGTCAACTTATCCAAGTCATTAGTCGATTTACCCGCTGGCGGTATGGGTCATGGAAGTATCGTTCGTATCGAGGACTTCACACAAAACTTGGAAGTAGAGGTTAGCGTGTCACATAAGGACCATTGGGTAATTGTTGATAAGGAGAAGAAGGGTGAGACTCAACCGGACAATCGGGAGGAGATTGAAAAGTTTGAAATCGGTGGGAAGAAACCTGTGGCTACAACTGATACCACTGCTTCTTCTTCGGCGAAAGATGAAGAGAAACAGCCAGATGATGATAGTGATGATGATATTGAATTGGTTGATATGGATGACAAGCCAAAGGAAGACAAAAGTGCTTCTGTAAAGGAGAAGAGCAATGGATCTTCATCGAAGAAGCGTTCGCTTGAGGAAGAGGAACCCAGCAGTAAT
>Ga0214480_100665_pt1 | contig 16909 bp, 14 predicted proteins | sample M1_20Mar14CPVII9_3_FD_165042 | JGI IMG/M metagenome (GOLD analysis project Ga0214480, IMG submission 165042) | Marine eukaryotic communities from Monterey Bay, California, United States - M1_20Mar14CPVII9sort6BwellE17 | ecosystem: Environmental > Aquatic > Marine > Unclassified | place: USA... | reverse complement strand
ATGACCAAGGTTGATATGATTCATCATTCTGCCATCCAGCAAACAAAGTACCAGTCCGTCCAAATCCTGTTGCAATTTCATCAAAGATTAACAATACATTATACTCATCACACAATTCTCGTGCCTTTTTCAATACTATTGGATGATAAAACTTCATCCCACCTGCACCCTGTACTATAGGTTCCATTATAACTGCAGCTATCGTATCATGATGTAATTGTAACATCTTTTCCAACTGTTGTATTGTTGTATATGCATCATTAACATTTGATCCAGGTGAATCAACAAATAATTGTTTGGATAATACATTTTCAAACATTGTATGCATACCATTTATTGGATCACATATACTCATTGCACCGAGTGTGTCACCATGATAACCATTTGTTAATGATATAAACGTTGTTTTCTTACTTTTGGTAGAAGAAGTCGTTTGTGTTTGTTGTTGTTGAGTAGTGAACCAATATTGTAGTGCCATTTTCATTGCAACCTCGACTGATATACTACCAGAATCACAGAAGAAGACTTTTGTTAGTTGATATTCATGTTGCATCTTTTCTAAGTCAACATCATCGAATGTTGTTGTTGTAGGAGTAGTGGAGTAATCATTATTCACCATTTGCAATAATTTTGTAGCCAACTCAACAGCAGGACGGTGTGTCAATCCACCAAACATAACATGGCACATACTATCATCTATTTGACTTTTCATTGCATTATCTAATATTGGATTTCTATATCCATGCACTGCAGCCCACCATGAGGACATACCATCGATGAGAGTTCTTCCATCATTTAATGTAAGATGGATGCCCTTGGCACTTTGTATTGGAAATGTTGGTAGTGGTGAAGTCATTGAGGTATATGGATGTAAGACATGATGTTTATCAATGTGTAGTTGAGTTTGACAATTATTTGAACAGCTTGATTGTTGTGGATTTGGACATTCATGGCAGACATTAGGTGATGCTTGTATTGATGTTTTGACATCATAATTTGTAGTTGAGATTAAACGACAGTAGCGAAGAAGTCTATTACTACTGTAAAGATTTGCTACTATACGTCGAGAATGAGTCATCTTCTAGATGATTAGAAGAGATATTCGTCAAGATATACACCAAACAAACTGACATGAAACTCCATCCCTCTCGCTCAACACTCCCAACTCTTTATGTCTTGAAAAGTTAGCGCGTCACGAGCCCATCATCAAAGAAAGGGAAGATTCGTTGGCATAAATAGCATTAAAACAGTGGTGACCTATCAGCTAGATATAGTACACACTGACAGTCTGGCTAAGAAGGCATCTGGCTTATTATTATTATATCACTTATATTGAATGAATGAGAGATTATGACTTTGTTCAACTCTCATAATTTTTCAGAGGTCATAATATTTATTTGCAAATAATTTATATCATGGCGTATCATTTCCTATCCATGTTGGTGTTGTTCTTCACCCTCTTATCCCTTGGCTATTCATCGGCATCTAATAATAACAACCGAGCAATCGGCATTATTCAAGGTAAATTAAAATTACCCGACCCAACAACATTACTAAACTCAACACGTATTACATTAAATGAAGGAACAACTCACAATACATATACACAACTAGATGGATCCTTCATCTTCTATAAAGTACCACCCGGTGTACATTTATTAGATGTACAATCACGCACACACCATTTTAGCCAAGTGAAAATTCAATTATTAGAAGAAACAATGGATTCGCCTAAATGTATAGAATATATATACCCCGGAAGTCCCAAGCAGGCTATACCACATCCACTTGAATTGGTTGCACATGCTTCCTATGAATATTATGAACCGAGACAGGTAAGTTAAAAGTTATGGATACTATGTTGTTGATATCATTAATTAGTGATTCTCACATTTATTATAATATTCAATTTAATGCTATAGGGATTTAGTATATTTAGTATACTGCGTAATCCCATGCTGTTAATGATGATTGTTAGTGTTGGGTAAGATATTAATGTTTCAGTGTGTTGCAGTTTTGTTTGATATTCACTTTCTAACATATCACATACACCAAACCCAATCAAATCTCAAAAGCGGTATGGTATTAATGCCAAAAATGATGGAATCATTAGATCCAGAACAAAAGGAACAAATGCAAAAACAAATGGCCATGCAGCAAGATCCTAGTAAGGTATGTTAAGTGTTGTGCAGTTGTTTGGTATGGCATGTGAATTTAAATGATATCAATATGTACACACTACTCTAGAACGACAACTTATAACTTATTTACTTTTCTTTATAATTGGATGATGATGAAAAAAACATACAAAAAGATGTTTACACAAATGTTTGCTGATATTACCGGAACAGGAGAGGAAGATGCACCCCCACAAATTGAGAAGAAACCTTCATCGAAAGCTGGAGGCAAGACGAGGAGGGGTAAGAGAGATTGATTTTATTGATGGTGACTAGAGATTACCACGGTTCTGGTGTTTGGGTAGTTGACTACTTATGTAGTAAATATGAATGTAAAAGACGGCAAAGTTATCTCTCTAGAGTACTACTGTCTATACACCACAGCAGTAACGAACTCCAAAACATCTCCTACCTATGAGACCACAACGGTTTGTTTGGTTTGTAAAGTAGGAAAAGAAGTTATCATCAGACCTAACTAGTAAATCTTCTTTCCATTCGCGCTTGAATGAAGCATGTTTAAGGGTTCCTTCTTATGTATTCTAGAGAGGTAGGAATGTTTGACATATTATCTTCCATGTTGAAAGGAAAAGGAAGAGTGCTTAATATTTCTCATATTCTTGTTAACTTAACTCTCCTCTCAAACTATCGCCTCCGTACTCATTCTCCGCATTGTCAAAGAGTATTTTTGTGTTGCTCAGTTGTGCATTCTCATTATTCCCTCGTCAGTGGTACCTGAGACCAACAATTCTTTGTAATTCTTCTCAAACTATCATATCATATATTAGAGAACATTGTAACGTCATATCTTTCTTTCCATCGTACGCTGCGTCCAAACTTCTTTGAATTAAAATAAGTAAACCAATCCAAAGAATAACGTCCAGAAAAGCATAAAAGACATTGCACATTTTTGAAAATCAGCCAATAGGAATGCAATTGTTGATTCTTTTGTATATGAATGTATATCAAATTTCATTTTAAAGCCGAGTAGGGAGAGATTTACGGTTATATGCAGTATTATGAAGCATACTTTTTTACCAATAGATGTGTGTATATAGGCGCGTGTAATATAGTAGGTGTATGTAGGTTGCCCAATTAAACATTTATTATTTGGACATTGTTTTGTTGTTTTGTGTAGTTTGATATAATACAAAATAGTAACACCACAGTACGATAGTGGTAGAGAGAAATAGCACAATATACATAGTGAGTCAAAACCATTCAATTCATCACACATCTCAATATTCGATACTATGGTATGATGCACTTCAAATAAGCTATATAGATATACATATATGTGGGGTATTAACTACTCACCTAATCCACTCAAACCAGTCAATCCACAAACACCGGCTACACATCCAGCTATAATACCCATAAAGGAACGTATCTTATCAATTTTTCGTAAATTTGATTTGAAGGCATTTACATCAAATACTTCCTCTCCTGCTTCCATTTCTCCTCCCGGCCCACCACCGACTGGGGTATCTATGTTTGCCATTGGATCTATCATGATGCTTTGTTTTGTGTGTATTAGTGTATAATAGAAGAGATTAGACAATCAACAATAGCTAGCTGCTCAACACCAAGAATATGAATGCGAAGTTGGGACTAAAGAAAATGGTATCTTTTACTATGAGAGTGTATGTAGTAGATAGTGTTGCGTGAATGATGGTTGAGTTACCGTATAGATGAGATAACGATCGCAAACAATATGGCAGATAATAGTAGTGATGATTATGTACATGGCAAGCCATCAGAAGGGATGTGCTGTGCCTGTACGTACGAAGATATAACGGAAGAAGACCAAAATTATGGTAAGTGCATCATTTTAATTTGCAATTGCAATTGTAAATTGTAATATGTAGCATATCTCATACGATTTACCTATTGTTTTTTGAATGTATTATTATAGTTGAGTTTCAATCATATCCATCAATGAAATGGAAGCCGGCTCAGTTTGAGTTATGTGTTGTTCAGCAGGTAAGAAGTTGTATTTTTTCATATCATAATCACAGCTCTTTACTCTTTGATTATCTCAAATGTGAAATGTACGATATCGAATCTGCAAATGAATGTACAAACATATTACCATTACATCTGCTTTGGCCTCATCTCAAATTGTGTTTATGATATCGAATCTACAAATGAATATACAAACATCCCTGCAATCTTATCAACATCAAATGAAACAACAAACAAATCAAATATCAGCTATTAGATACACAATTTGAAACATACATAAACGATGTCAAAAAGACAGATTGTCAAGCAACATTACGTAGATTACTCAAAAGAGGTCCACCAATATATGTATCAGATAAACATGCCTTTCCATTAGCAAAAGAAGATGATACACATGTATGTAAATTATGGTTTGCATTAGATGGTAAAGAACGTAGTGCAAAGTTAAAAGGTGCGGTGGAGGGTGAAGAACGGGATGTATTGTGGTTGGAATTAAAGGAATTTATCATCGAGGAAGGTAAAGAAGAAGGTGATGAAGATGATGATGAGGAAGAAGACAAGAAGTGATTGACAGCCCGGGAACGAAGAAGTCTTTATATGGTCTCAATGACGTCAGGCTCCTGGCTTTAGCTAATCAGACCTACTCGGGTTAGTTAGTGAGGCGAGGTACGACTGTATTAGCATTTATAACAAATAACTGATGAATCATAATGACGTATCTAATACTTGGGGCTCGATGTGATCCATCGATCCTCCAATCCCCCTTGATTTATCCTAATCTCTATTGATCGTCTATGTATACGAGATATAGAATCTCATAGCTTCAGACTTGCCAACTCCTCCGCGTTTTTTATATCTCCATTACTATCACCTAATGAAGATACATATGCTTGACACTCTTCTTTTGTAGCAAACTCACGACGAGACATTCTACCTTTCTTGAATGAGATGTAATACCCACAATCAAATGGTGTTCTATCCCGACGTTTGAGATTGTTTGGGCCGACAAGTGCTGCATCCCCAGATCCCTCGAATATGATCTTATACTTGTCCTTCTTGGCAATATACTTTTCTACTACACATGCCTTGCCATTCAACTGTGGATGATTCGGTAAGTTGATCACTTCACATCTTCTGCCTCCAAATTCTGATGAAACAAGCTTCGTCAGTTTAGGATTATGCAATGAAATAAACTCAATGAAAATATCCTTTTCACTCCTCGTATTATCCCGGGGTATTATACCAGAGAACTTACTCGGCATACAAAGATCTGCTCCCCATTCTAGTAACAAGCGTAACCGATGGAAGGGAGTTTTCTGTATAGAGTTTGCAACCAAAAGAGGTGACCACCCTTTAGCGTCTACTTCGTTCACATCTGCCCCGTATTGTAGTACTATTGACAGTAAGTTGGAAGAGTCTTCAGAATCGTCATACTCTGCCGCCAAGTGCACCAATGTAGAGTTCACATGATTTGGATATTTTGAATACACTCTCTTCATATCAACAGGAGATCCCAGCCATTTCATCACCTTCTTTATGTTGTTCTTCTCCAAAGCTTTGAAGATTTCCTTAGGAATTTCCATGTATTGTTTGCCATCATAATCTAGACCTTCCCCAACATAATCGCCTACCTCTTCCTCCAGCTGTTGGACATTTTGTACTTCATTCATATACATCAGTGAACTAGTATCACCCCTGGCTTCACATCGACGTTTCAAATTACGGTGATAGTTTAGGCTGATAATCAAATCCTTAGAAGGAGGGATTTTCTCCCTACATATGGGGCATGATTTACTCTTATGTACTTGAATCATATCGTCCCAAGATGCACCAAACTTTGATTTCCATCCATCCAAGCATATAGCACAGAATTTATGTGTGCATGGTAGTGTAACTGCAGCCATTAGTGTCTCCAAACAAATACCGCATTCATCATTTGCTGTTTGGTCATCCATATTGTAATGTGTTCGTTGTTATAAAGGTTGTTCAGAATATATTTTTTGTGTTGTACGTAATCTATTGCAATACTAAATCAATATGTTATGTCTTCTCTGCAGTAGAGTGATTACAATTGATGCCGTTGATAATTAGAGTTGCTTTGTGTACAATTGTTCTTGAGTTCTTCACGGTATAGCTTGATATACGTTTGAAAGTTGAGGTATCAATCAGCTATGGCTGTGTCGGTCAAAAGTACAATTCTCTTGCTATAACCAGAAAATAATAACCTCGTTACTTACCGCTACGATACTAAAAGGCAAAGTGAGCTATTGCTTGTTGTCGAAAGAGAATTAAAGAGAGATGTAGTGGCCCTCTCTAGAGTGGCAGTAGACTGATGGTTAGTTATCGTATCGTATCGTACTCAAAATGCTTTTATTCATTTTTTATGAGTAGTTTCTCTGAAATGCTTACATGTGGAATGCATGTAACTACTCATACTCGCCCAGTGGTACGATACATAGTTATGTATTCGAGAAGTGGAGGAGTATTAACACAACCCGTGCTGATACTTTCTTATGCAATTATATCTATTGAAGGGCAAATAGGACTCATTGTGTATGCTTCGTAGGTATATTGTTGGCAAAATAATTTACAATAATGTCTCATCTACATAAAAGAGGACAGTGTAATTTGTAATTATTGTATATATCATTGTATAACACCCCCACGGGTATTCTAGCTAGCAGTTTGTTGCAAAAGGTATGGTGTCATCTTGTCTTTTTCGTTTCACATCTCTGTCACTATATTCCTTATGACATTCATCCAAAGTAGCGGAACAAATTGCTAGGCCTGATATCACTGCAGTATCAACTCGTAAAATGCTGCTGCCTAATGAAGCAGCTTCAAAACCACATTCATTTGTAAATATCTTCGCTTCCTCTTCAGACCAACCTCGCTCAGGCCCTATAGCCAATACTGCACTACTGTTATGTATATTACTATTGCAGTGTTTAATGATTATATCACGAACAGGAGGAGGAGTAACATTCTCATCGCCACAATCGAGAAGTATTCTTGCTACACCATCACTATTGTTCTTATTACTGCCTATCAAACCTAATCGCTTGAGAGTATCAGGTATTGACTCATCATCTAAACATATATCAACTTTGACAGGTCTTGTCCTACTTCCTTGACTCATACCTTTCTCAATCATTGGTTCGTATGTACAGTTTTGTAATGCTTTTGATAATTCAAACTCTGGGTTTGAAAGAGCGCTTTTGATGATGACTACCCGAGTAACACCGATAAACGATGATATAATTGGCCACAAGTATTTTAATCTTGCTGGAAATGGTACCGCTAATATCAATGTAATCTCAGGTACTATTGGTGATTGTATTATTGTATTTGGTTTGGGTATAAGTTGCACATCATTATTTTGTTGTATTGTAACTTGTGCTTTGCATTTATAACCATTTTTATTTTCTTGTATACATCCTATCGAAACCTCGTCACCTGTTGTCTTGTTTAAATGTTGTATTACATGTTTGGCCCTTTCATCAGTAGGTTGAAGGTCGATAACACCCGCGTTTGATATCTCCTTCTCTTTTATTAGTATTAGATTCATTTATTTGTATGAAAAAAGACTAATAGAAATCGCGGAGGGGTTAGTACGAGAGCAGCAATGTATAATATCTATCTCTATCCGTGAAGTACATCACTTTTTGATGTTGATAGAGTATCCTTCTATTTTGTGGTATCTACTCCGTCTACATACTACAGAAATACTCGGTAATCTGTAACTGACAAGTATCAATAGTATATTACCTTGATGTTTTCATACCAAACGCCGTATTTATAAAGCACAAGCGGCGAGAAGATTGAGCTTTCGTCGTCTCTTGCAACTGATTCTTTATTATTTGGCGACTCAACGACTTTAAGGTTTATTGACAATTGACAACTATGGTGTTGTGTATCATCTATCCTCTTGATACATCCTCTCCCTGCATTCCTTATCAACATTATATTATTTATTATAATTCGTATTCAGACGGTCTACAGTTTGAATACTACTTTCGCTTCAGCAACAACATATATCAAACATATTATAAAACATCCTATCCATTTCCACTGATCAGTCAAAATTAATTATATATCTATAATATCTACAATCAGATGATGGCCCAACACTTGCAATTTATCCTTTTCATCGTTACATTAATACTGAGAGATGTTTCAGTTCAATCATTCACAGCAGTATCTTCAACAACAACAAGTAGAGTTGCAAACAGATTGAGTACTTTATCATCTTCCACAAATGATGAAGAGATTGGTACTGTGGCTATACTCGTACCCAACTCTGAAGATGCTTCAAAGTTTGGAGATAAATCACCGATACAAACACCACCAACTTATATTGAAGTTGCTCGACAATTAACAAATAAGATACGGCACTTTTCAGATGGTCGTATTACTGCAAAGGTAGTAACACCAAAAGATGATGATGACGCACATATAACAGCTTCTTCCAATATGTTAATTGCATTAGGTCTTACCAGTCCACCAGATATCCAATACGTATCTCAAACATTTAGGAAACGTCGTGAATTTCAAGAGCAGAATAGTTCACTAAACTTTGCACAATTTGCAGCAGATTGTGGTAGCAATAACTATGCTCCTGTTGTGGGGCCCTTCGATGAAGCCAACCCATCAATCTCTTCAATGGCTCCCTGGACATCAGATGCAAGTGGGAAAAGACTATCAGTGCAAATGAATGAACTATTTGAGAAAAACAACACAGATGAATTTGCATTGGCAATAATGCTTTTCTTTAACCAGTTCTCTGGTGAGAAAGTACCTTGGGTTCAGCACTCAATCGACGTCACCTGGGAGAAGGGGGTATTTCAGAATGCCAAAGAGTTATACGGTATGGTATCAAAATGTGGGAACTGTATTACAGAGTGTTTAGGAGATGAAGATTGTGCAGCTTGTATTAACGCCCTTGATAAGATTGATACACGTGATCAAGTAGCAAGTTATCGAACAGTAGTATCCTATGAGAGTGAACTACTACGAGACTTTTCACTATGCATATTGCAAAAGAATAACATATTTGAATGCAGTGCAGAGATACCCAAGCTTCCAGTTGTTAAACCAATGAGTAAGTGGAATGGCAAGGACATGACAGTAGATATAGCTAAGGGAATCATGATTGGGCACTTGGAAGGAGTCGGTCAAGCTTCTCTCGAGCCCTGTCAAAATCTAGATGTCTCTTGGAAGGTTGCATGCGGAGCCAATGTTGCATATGATCAATTTCCTTCACAAAATCAGTTATTCTATCCAAGTCGAAACGGTAAAGACTTGTGGTATGATCCTGTGTTTAGAGTTGAGACGATAGATGGGAGAAATGTATGGTGCAAAAGACATTATAGAGTACGCAACGGGCCTGTCCCAGGGACATTTCGTTTCTCTGTACTTGACAATGGTGTTACCTCGGACGAGTTTTGGACTATTCTAGGAGCAGCAGATGATCTGAGTTGGGTTTGTTTTCATTATGCTGGAGCAGCTGGTGCAGTTGGCCAGGTAAGATTTGAGTTGCAATCTTGTGTTTATAATGTATGTGAAATGTTTTGATGCATTTACTAATCCACCTCTTCTTCTTCTCCTGTCATCAGCGCTACCTCGGGGGTTTACTTTGTACTCCAACCGGTGAACTACCACCAGCAAAAGACTTGGATGAGATCTGGGAGGTGTTTAGATCGGCAGAGATTGAACCTTGGGAACTATTTGTTGTCGATAATGATGGAACTTCACCTAAAGCGTTGTCTGCTGGTCCCGCGCCACTTGATTTCTATCGAAAAACAGCATCAGCAGTGGTAGGCTAAATCTACAATCAATACATATACACAATGGTATTATCATTAGCCTATTAGTCATATGAGTGGTCAAGCTTTTATTTCATCCAAAAGAGGTGACTTGTTAATCTTCCGAAAGTTGTGCATGATACCGAACAACTCTTTGTTGAAACGAAATATCACAGCCACGTCTAATGGCAAGTCCTTGATGAATGATACAGAGGGACATTGACAAATAATATCAACTCCCGGAAAGCTTGTCGAATGAGCAACAGTAGCCAGGCTTGTGATTCTACCTACACGTCCATCCAAATATGGTTCGAGTGGTACTTCATTAGACTTAAAGCATCCTCCATTTGTTATTATCTGACGAATAAAAGCAGGATCTTTGCCATCTTCTCTATTGAATGGTACTTCAGTGAAGAGATTGCCAGCCGCAGTTTTTGGAGCTCCTCCTCCTCCTCGGATACTTTGATCGAATGCAAAGACATCTGAAGACCCACACAACTCGCATAATGATGACATTATGATATCATTAGTACTGACGGTTGCACTGTCTCCTCCTCTACTCCTTAGCTCCTTCTTCTTTTGAGAAAGCTTTTCTTTACTTAGTAATATGTATTGGCACTTTCTCTTGAATAGTGTCCTTATGTTTTTGAATACACCCCAGCCAAACGGTAATCCATAGCTTCTAGTATAGTCCCTCTCTGAAAAAGACGCCGGGTATATCTCATGTGTTGACTTCAATGGATAACTCCATATTATAGATGTTGGAGTTTCCCCTTTCATTAAGCTAGATATTTGTGATACTAGTTGGAAGTACGTCGTACCGTCTCCAATGGCATGTGACATTTTAATTGAGAAAGCAGCTGTTCCATCTTTAAAGTCCATTATCTTTGCTGAGAACAAAGGATTACCATGTTTGATCTGATCATAGGAGAACTCTGCTTTATTGCTAAGGATATGTGGTGAAACATTGTTTATGACATACTCAAACAGTTGGTTTGCAGTATCTTGAGTAGCCATGGCATCTCTTGGGCTCAACACATTGGATCTATCAACTTCTTCAACAAATGATTGAGGATCAAATTGGTATGGATGAATCCACAGCTCACTTTGTTGACTCCATGGCCAAGGTTGCCTCTTTACTTCAACGATCTTACCCGTAAGTATTGGATTCATCCGGACGAGTGCTTCTATTGCAACCTTGAATGCTTCTGTGGCTTGAGGAGTCCATCCTGTTGCTAAACTCAATCCTTCTATCGATACACAACGCTTAATCATACTAACTGCTCTGCCTTTATGTATCAAATAAGGGGATACGATTGTACTAGTACCATCTATAACATATATTTTCTTTTTATCATCTTTAGTTGTATCATTATTGCTTCTGCCGATATGTGTCAAGCTGTGTATTGGTGCATTTGATACATATCGTTGGGTTTGTCGACGAAGAGGAGAAATAATATTCGATTTTTTAGATGAAGATATCCATGCTGCTGCCTTTACTTGAAAGATCGTAACAACTAGAGATATAAATGCAACATATATCATTGTACCTCTACACATACTAGGTGTTGTTTGATGCTAACCAACGATATAATAATGTGATACTGATAGACAATGACAATCGGCGTTCTCTTTTTCAAAAGGATACCCCGGCATAAATATCTTTGTGCAAATCGCAATGATGATGACACATCATAGTAGCGTATGAGCCGGGCAATAATTCGAGGCGCTATTGATAAAGTAATTACATTATATATTAAGAAGAAAATGGTTGCTATAGCCGCTAATGATCATGTGGGTATTGCCTCGCCGTCATCCATAGGTATGTATGTTATGTATCTCTTATGTTATATCATTGTTCTTGCTCATATCATCCTCTCTTGTATGTATCAGGCTTTTCCTTTAGTCCTGGCGGTCTATTGTTCCCATATCATTTGGGTGTTATAACATCTTTAGAATATCATGGGAAACTGGATGATACTGTGCATCTCGCAGGTGCATCGGCAGGTTAGTATAAAGTTTTTGAAAATGATAATAATGTCAATACTATTTTACCTCTAACATTCTTTGCTGTATATACCAAGGTGCTATTGCTGTAGCTGCTAATGCTGCTAAGACGTCTCCAGAACTTGCATTAGAGGCTGCATTTCGTGTATGTGATGCGTGTGAGTGATATCAATATGCACGTTTGTTATATCCTCTTTCTCTCTTTGTCTTATGTCATGTATTCTCTCTCTTCATTGCAATAGGTGAGGTTCAACATGCTGGTAAAGCTGTAGGTAATCTGCTTCCGCTACTAGAAATTGAGATGGAGAGAGTATTATCAGAAGATGCACATACAATTATCAATGAAAGAGAGGGAGTTGTAGCTTTGGCACATAGAGAGTTATTTCCTAGAAATAGACCTGTACTGACAACAAACTTTGACACCAGAGAAAGCTTAATTGATGCCGTTTGTGATAGTAGCATGTTCCCCTTCTTTTCTACACAATGGCCGGCTAGATTGAGATATGACGGTGGGAGATTGCCCAAAGTAGTAGTAGACGGGTTCTTTTCAGTACCAAGAGAACGATATGGTTGTCCAGATTTTAAACATCTCAATTATGATAAAGAACTTGATAAGAAACTTCGTGATATGGGAGGTGTACTTGTTGATGAAAGTGGCAATGAACAACAACAAAATGATGAAGAAGAAACTCCTGTCATTGATCGTACCATAACGGTTGCATGCTTCCCTCATGAAACGGTTGGCCTGTCTGTTTCATCGGAATGTGATCAGATATCTCCAGCACCAGACTATGATGACCCAGTCGGACAAATGAAAGATCTCTTTAGATATGCAACACAACCCTCATCAAGAAAAGAACTAGAGATGTTGTATGAGAAAGGTTGGGAAGATGCAGAAAAGTGGACTCGTGATGAAGAATTGCGAGAAAAGAAACTAGCTGATGAATGGATAAAACAAAGAAGGCATGATGCAGAAGTACAAGACGCTATTAAACGGGGAGACTTATTTTGAAGATATGTTGGTTGTATGTTTGGGGATCCATTTATAAGAAGTCGTACTCTTTGTTGATACTTTTTGCAGTAGACGCTAATATATACTTGATATTCTAGACTATCAATGTGATGATATCGATTGTACCATCTAGTTTGCTGTAACCGTATAACTTATTGCATCATTCCACATAGCAACAACCACATACAGCCATATACTGTATAATCTAATTTGGGTGTCAGGGTGTCAAATTAAGTTTCCCGATTACAATTATGTCGGTGGTATAGTAGTACTACAGTTTTGATGTTGGTAACTTCTTTCTGGTTGCATTTAATACAGCAGTTAATTTCATTGCTAAGTTCATCTTTCCCTTTATCTTTAACATGCCCTTCATAAATGCTGAGGTGTAACATTTTATATTCATAGTATAACATAAGTTGTTAGTTGTCATCAAGAAAGATAATATAAAAGTGTACATATCACATACCTTGTTGTGGTTGTACCTCTTTCCGTATCATTTTACCCATTACTTCCTCACTGCAACTAACTATTAAATCCGCTTTGCCGTCAAATACATCTCCTTTCGACACGTTGCAATTTGATGGGGATTTGAGGTTAAGTGAATAACTCTCATCTCCAACTTTGAACAATACACTACCCTTAAACTTTCTGTGTATTTTGCCCCCATCCCCTTGCACGGCCTCATTCATAGCAGCGAATACCTCTGCCGTCGTCGCCATTTGTCGAATATGTGTAGCCAAATAAATGCAAGTAATTGTTCAAAATCTCCACAAGAATAAAGTTGTCAAACCGTTTATGATATGGTATGTGAAAGTGTTGGGGTGCATGGAAGATAAAAGAGGGCTTCAATATAATATATTGGGTTTGGATTAGTATAGAGTTACTGGTATTAACCTCTTAATCTTCTTATCATTCAGTATCAAGATAGGTACTGTACTACACACATATAATATCCTTACCCATTAATTAGATAATCTTGTGCTCTAAATATCCATCTTGTCATTAAAGTGATAAGAGTTACTGGTTGGATACTATGAAGTTCAAGAGAAGATCAACTAAGTTACATACATGCTGTTGTCGATGGCAGCAATATCGACTTGCAAAATATATGGTTTTGATAATAATGGTATTAGTAAAAACTCGAATACATACTGAACTTGGGATATTATATGCATCAGCTGAACAACAACAATCACCAACTGATACTGATAATACATCACTTAATGATTTAAACTATTATGAGTTACTAAATCTAGAACAACCAGATACACATAGAAGAAAGTCAACACTTGTCAATCGAAGGAAACGCACATCATATAGATCAAAGATTACCACATCTGACATTAAAAAGGCATATAGGAAACAAGCACAACTCTATCATCCAGACAAAGCGAATAGACATAACATGACAAAAGAAGATGCTACATCAAGATTTGCAATGATCGCACAAGCATATGAGGTATTAAGTAATCAAACTAGTAGAAATGAATATGATTGGGACTTGTTAGATGCGGAAGATGAGGCTGAAGCTGAACGTTTATTCTTAATAGAACAACAGCAGCAGCAAGGCTTGAATAGAAATCAACAACATGGACAGTATACTTCAGATACTCTTTATGACAAGATTAATGCTTGGAAAGTTGATCCCTGGTCGGTTTTTGAGGATTTCTTCTTTCAAGATTCTACAGCTAACGATTATGCATATTCAAACAATTATCAATATGATCATCAACAACAACATAGACAACAACAACATAGACATTCAGCGAGGTATGATGATAACATACCGAGTGTGTCTGAACAAACTATATATCAAGGCTACGACCCACAGTTTGGAGCTGATGTTTATACAGTGTTGCGAAGAGAAGAGTATACCAACAATAATGACATGCATATAAATGGGAAGTACTTCTATCGAATATTTGCACAAGACTTCATATCTGGCACAGAAGTAGATCCTTACACAGGGTTTGTGATACAAGAGTACTATACTGCAATATCAGAGCCCTATTTAGTCGAAGAAGGGTATGAAAGCTACGCGACAAACCACCATGATACATATAATAATCCTAAGCAACCATCTCATTTTGAATACAAAAGAAAGAAACAACAAGAAGATCAAGAGGAAAAGACATCACACCAACGAGAGATACCTCAAAGAATAAACAAGACAAAGTTAGAGGTAGGTGAATCATTCGCCCCAGTTAGTAGTTCTTCGGATCCTTGGATGTCATCAAATGGGAAATACAAAGCAATATTGACTTCTACCTGTGAGCTACAAATAATTGATCATCAATCTTCATTAGATGAAGGTGATGATGGTGATGGTGATAAGACAAAGTCAATAATATGGTCTAGTGAAACTTATATACCAACTATCAGAGCAGATGGGTGCTTCCTAACATTAAGCTCATCAGGTAGGTTAGTGCTGTCAGTTGATTATGGTAGCCACTTGAATTCAAATACTATTCTTTGGACTACTCCGAAACCTTCAATCGTTCCACACTGGGATAGTAGTCAAACGACAAAGCAACTACCAATCACATTTCAATATTATGCAAGTTTAGATGATGATGGTGTTATAGCAGTTTACAGAGTAAGAGAAGAAAGAGCAACAAAGGATACTTCAAAACAGACCTCTTCACCGGCTCTAACCAAGCTACAGATGCGTCCAATTATTGATAAACTTGGCCGAGCATACCAAGACATAACAAAGGCATCTGAACAACAAGGCAAGACAAGGGCTGCGGTCGCATGGAATCATTTGCGATACAATGCCATGCGCAGATTATCAAGTGGCAAATCTATCACGTCAGATACTGACCATCATCACTATCATGAATGTATATTCTCGACGAGTCCTGTAGGATGTCTTGCTCCAGGCCGAAGCGTTATTCAATTGTCAAAGAAGATGGCAAATGTTGCACGAACGTCAATCAAAACTATAGACACACATTTAGATTCGTTCATATCAGTTCTCACTGATCAAGTGGATTATGATGACACTGATGATGAATACAACTATTTTAGTGGATCCAGCTATTCCTCGCCTGATGATGAAGATGAAGATATACTCGATACGTTGATACGTATCACTGAATCTGCTGGTGTAAAGCTTGGCAAGGCAGGTATTCAAGGCATGCAAAAAGCACAAGTACATGGCAAGAAGGTTGTTGGAAAGGTCGTGGGTAAAATGAAAGAAATGAAATCGAAGGATGAGGTAGATAGCTTTTTCTAGATAGAGATGTAACTTTCATGCCCATGAAAGTCGATAGTGCTTACTTTAATCCTTGTGTCAGACTAAAGATATGCTCGTAATGATTCTTCTTTTCAAACAATAGTAACATAAACATGAACTAGGAGACTGATGTCACGCAACCTCCGATTCAATCTAGAGGTATTTAGTGCATGGCATCTTCATTTACCCCAAGCTCCTTGATAATGATAGCGTTGATAGCTTTCTTGACTCCTCGAGTGTTTTCTTCTTCAGTTTTCAAGTTTTCTTCTTCAGTTTTCAACTGAGCTCTTTGAGGATAGTAGCTTGGATATACTCTTTCACCTTTTGGCTTTCCTCAACTTCCGCGTCCATGAGAGATTCAACAACATCGAGCTCTTTTTGATTTTCTAGCAGATTACTTTTGATGATCTCCTTGATACTATCAGTTTTTATCACCGATAAATCAACTTTGAGTGATGAACACTCCTCCTCCAAACTACTCTTCTTATCGTGGAGACTGTCATCCTTCATATCTGCTGTAGCCTTGGCAATTAGTTCCAATCGACCTTGCTTGGTTGTTTCAATATAGGCTTTGACATCCTGCATAGTGCTTTCGTCGAGAGAAATCCCATCTCCCTCAACTCTACGCTTCTTCAGTGGCCTAGATGCCACTCCCCCCTCTGCCTCGTTCCCTCCAAGCTCTTTGAGGATAGTAGCCTGGATCCACTAA
>Ga0214480_100664_pt1 | contig 16931 bp, 12 predicted proteins | sample M1_20Mar14CPVII9_3_FD_165042 | JGI IMG/M metagenome (GOLD analysis project Ga0214480, IMG submission 165042) | Marine eukaryotic communities from Monterey Bay, California, United States - M1_20Mar14CPVII9sort6BwellE17 | ecosystem: Environmental > Aquatic > Marine > Unclassified | place: USA... | reverse complement strand
TTCAAAGAAGTACTTCTTTGCAGTTTTTGATAATATATCATCACTGAGACCGCCAGCCCCATCACCCTCTCTTTCTTCAATGGGCTTGCTATCATTTGCCGGTATAAATATATATTTGAACATGATGATAGATTATAATATTGATGATTTTGAATGCTACTGCCTGGCTACTACATTAACATTACACTTGTAAGTAAGAGCGTAGAAGGTTTTCTGCTGGCCTGCTGGCTGCGGGCTGCGTCTCATACATTACGATATGTACGATAAGATAAATATCATTATTGGTTACCGGTGAACTGATAGGTATTGTTGAAGAAGGCGGTATACTGACCGAGACCCAATCGGTACGGCGACTAATTACTTTGACCTTGTTTCTAAAAATTCTGTGGATACCCATCATCATTAGTAAATAAATAACAATTGCAATCAATATAAGTATGGTTGTTGCAGGAATAATACGACCACCGCCAGATATACGCGCAGTTGCCGACCGGACAGCACTGTTTGTTTCTAAGAATGGACGTGCATTTGAGACAAAAATCTTAAATAGCGCCAAAGGAAAGACACCTAAGTTTGCTTTCCTACACGGCTCATCACCATTCCATGCTTATTATGAAAATAGGATTGTATTCTATACCGAGGGTGGTACTGACGAAGAGGAGAAAAAGAAGGAAGAGGAGGAGAAATTAAAGAAACAGAAGGAAAAGGAGGAGAGGGAACTACTTGAAAAACAAGAGAAGGAGAAGGAAGAGGCCGCTGCTAAGAAAGAGGCTGCTCGAAGGCAGAAGGCATCTGCTGTTGATCCAATTGCTAGGGCTTTGTTAACAGGCCGTCAAACAATTGAGGATGCTAAAAGAGCAGCCACTGCTGCAAAAGATAGAGAAAAGAATGGTGATAATAATCAGGATACCACCGCAACACCCTCTGAAACTGCAGGCCCAGTACCTCCACCGACACTAAAACATGTTTCCCTTGTGGCACCAGCAAATTTAACACCATTGGAAGTAGAAGTAATTAAACTCACTGCACAATATGTTGCTCTATCGGAACGAAAAGATCCCGGCACTGCACCCCGAAGTGACAACTTTTTAAGCAGCTTAACTTTGAAGGAGTGGACTAATCCTGAGTTTCAATTTTTACAACCTCGGCATGCACACTATGCATACTTTTCAGCGTTGGTAGATGGATACAGGAGTTTCTTACCAGGTGGAGAAGATTATGAAAGTGCTCAGAATAAGGCACGTATGGATGCCAAGAGAGAACGATTGGCCAATTTAATACCAGACGATAATAATAACACCAACAAAGATAGGAAGAAGAGTAAGGATACTGTACAAGAATGTTTGGAAGCGGCAGCATATCGTGCCGAGTATGAACGTGAAATGGCTGAACGCAGAAGACAAGCTGCCGAAGGTACAGATACTCTTGGGGGTACAGGAAATATTGATTGGCATGATTTTGTTGTTGTGGAAACAATTGAGTTTGACGCAGATGAGGTTGTGGAAGTGTTACCACCCCCGTCATCATTACGTCTTGCTGCATTAAACAAAGAACAAGCCGAAAAAGATAAGTTATCAGCAGAGAAGGAACAAGAAATGGCAAAAGAAGACGAGATGGAGGAATCGTCGTCATCATCAGATGATGATGTGGACATGGAGGATGAGGAGGATGAAGGGGGAGAAAAACTCAAAGTTGTTGCAAACTACCAGCCCAAGGTTGTATCCACAAAAGAAATTACTGGCGATGCCTCTCGAACACATATTGTTGATCCAATTACTGGAAAGTCCGTTCCCATTGCCGATATGCCAGAACATATGCGCATTCAATTACTCGATCCGAAATGGGCCGAGGAGAGAAAGCGATTCCTCGACAAGCAATCGGAGACGAACTACGTCGCTGGAGGTGATATTGCGTCAAACATTAGCCGATTTGCCCAGGCACGAGGAGATATATTTGGCTCATCCGAGGCTGAAATACATGATCAAAAGGTTGATGCAGAGAAGAGGTTGATGGAAGCAAATCGTCTTATACAAGAGCAAATGCAGCCCCAACCTCAACAACACGTTCCTGCAATGCCTCCACCGCCAATTATGGGAATGCCTCCACCTATTCAGGCACCAATCTTTGCACCACCACCTCCTATTCCACCACCACCAGTAGCTCAACAAATGGTTTTACCCCCAACAGTTGTTGGTGGTGAGTCCGAGCCAGCAACAAAGAGAATCAAACTTGATGATTCTAATCCAAGTATGCCTCCTCCCCCAGTGCAGCCTCCAATGGCAGTAGCAGCGCAGCCTCCACCGCCACCGCTTGCCGCTCCGGAACAAATATCAGAGAACACAATCCTCTCTGAAGAAGATTTCATTGCTACTTTGTCCGATCCTGACGAAATAAATATTTGCATTCGTATTCCGCATGATCCGTCAAACTCTAATTGGAACTTCAATGGTCAAACGGTTGATATTACAATCAAGCCAATGTCCAAAATTAAAGATTTAAAGGGAATGCTCAAAGATCAATTGGGTGGCATGCCTGTTAACAAAATGCAACTCAAGCATCCATCATCTGGCTTTATGAATAAAGATACACTCACAATTGCACACTACAACATCCGACCGATGACGACAATTGAACTGGTACCAAAGACTCGTGGAGGAGGTAGGAAGTAACGGGATTTAAATATGTATAATTAAAATTATGAAAGAATATGAATGGTACAAATCTTTTCTTTTACGTGGGCAATCCACCTACTCATAACTCATAACAATATATCTAATGAGCTCCCTGTTGCTGAGCTATCTGTTGAATGATGTTCATCGTATCTTCTTGTGTTACGACTTTTGCCACGTCCTCAACTTTCCCTGTTGGTGTTCCACTACTGTCTACAGTATTAAACTTTTGTTTCATCATATCTCGCAATAATACATGTCGTGAGTCTTCCTCCTTGAAGTTTAAAGTCGAACCATCATTCAAATATATACTCCGTTGACTCTCAGTAACACATTGATTAACTCGACGTCTATATCCCTCTTGATCGGTTTGAAATAAATTCAATGCCTCTTGGTTGGGTAGTTTATTTCGTTGCTCTTGTGATAATTCTTTATAATCTTTCACATAAAAGATTCTCTTTAAGTATGTCAATACAGTCACAAGAAAGTGTTTCGACGGATCCCAAGTTGGATATGCAGTGGATAAATCAATCTCTCCCGTATCAGCATTAACATGAGGACTATAAACATATGATGAAAAGGTAACCTTTGGATGTGTTTGTTGATCATTATACGTTGGTGGACATTTCAATGTGAACTTATATATTCCGTTGGTATATGCTCCTCTCCGGACGAAGATAACACCATGAAATAACCGTAAATCATCATATGATGGTACAAGGTACACACCTCCTGGACTATAGTTTTTAAAGATATAGTGATTTAGACTTATACTTATGCCATAGTATTGTTGCAGCCAGGTTTATAAGATGTTGCAGCAACTTACCAATGTTGTTTGAGATGCTTATACTCAATACTCAATTTATAATCTCGCATGGCCTTTTCTCTTTCAACAGTATTCTGGGGTGTAGGCTGAGCAAAGTATAAATAACATATGTAATGAGATGCATTATAGCTATGTACATAACAGACAAACGAATATTATTGTTGCAACTCAAGTGGTAGCAACAATAAAAAAATACCAAGAGCTTTACATACCTGTCCCGATCGTCTAGCTCTCCCGCTAGTAGGAGTACGAGGTGATAATGACATACTATGTTAATTGATATCGATGTAATAGTAGTTAGTTGCTCTTTGGTCTTTTACCATACGATAGGTCTTTGAGAAAAGTTATTATATTAAAGTTGCAAGTAGGGTCGGTTCATTAGGTCAAAACCTATGTATTGACGACCTATCGATCAACTATTGTACAACTACCCATCAAGAGAGTACTATTGTTTCGGAAATGCAATTTTACATCGCTATATTGTTCCTTTTTACTATTATTATTATACCACCATCTGAATCATTTCCAGTGCATATAGGATCACTAAGTTGGCCGGAGAGACATCGATTTGGAAACTACCCATCAACATCAAGATTGATGGCTAATAGTCATAGCGGAGACATTGGATCCAGATGGAGAATATGGTCTGTAATAGACGAGCTTCAGTCAAATGGTTTATCGTCATCATCAAACTCTCATAATAGTAACAATAAACAATATGATGATATGATACAAGAAGTGATACAAATATTAACATTGTGGGGAGTTACTTGGGCGGGACAAGACAGCCACTCTTCTCTTCTTGACAAAACGACTCTATATCACGAGGTAGAAGAAAGCATTATTGCGTTGCATTTCTTAGTTGAGTGGTTACAGCAAAGAAATGAACAAACTGCTATAACGCTCGTTGATGCGTGTTGCGGCAAAGCCATACTGTCTATGCTTGCAACATACCTCTTTCGCGATAAGACTGAAACTCAAATCTCAAACATTATCATGTTGGACAAGCAGGAGGATATAAATTGGAATCATATCAAAGCAGCTAATGAGCATGCAAAAGAAGAAAGAAGGCCAACAATAACGAGTTGGGGTGGATGTAATTTACATGAGATCGATACAATAGTTGACAAACTTGAAACAGATACAACAAACCCACTTGCTATTATAGGGATACACTTATGCAAACAACTTTCACCGGCATGCATAGGGGTTGTGAACGCTCTTGGTAAAAAGAAATGTCCATACTTCTGTCTGGCGCCTTGTTGTTTGCCTAGGGTGGTGAGAAATCTCTCCAAACCACCTAATAGTGGTATGATTCCAAATAGAGGACGAGCAAAACAGAAGGATGTGTCGTCATTTACTATTCCGATACGAGTATATGAATCATTAGAAGAACGGCAAGCTAGAAAAGAAGCAAACAAACGACGAGAGATGGCCAAGAAGAGAACATTTAAAGATATACCCTGTTACTTATGCTCAGAGATGCATTCAATTCACAAGTGCAATCTGTTGCCTGCGAATGAAAACGAACGTTTAGATATCTTCCAAAAAGCACATCTTCAAATGCCATGTTGGAAATGCGGTGAAATTGGCCACATGAAGAAGGATTGTCCTAGTACACAATCATCATCAAAGCCCAGTCTCATTTTACCGCCTACTATTGAATTAGACATTGCATCTATTATCGATGAAGGCGAAGCAAGTGAGAGTAAAGGGCCATTCGAAAAATACTCACAGTTGCTGGCAACTTCGATACAACGCTCGGAGAATATAAAGGTAGTCGATGTAGGCTTGGTCAACTCATCAGCGCAGCATAACAACAGAGCAAATGGCCATAATTGGAATAAAGATCGGAAGTCACTGTTCATAGAGCTTCTTGAGCAAGTTCAATGATTTCCTGGTGGTGCTAATGACTGACCATTTCTGTATTGGCGTTAGAGAAGTAATGTTTATATGGTAAAGAGTACAATTGAGGGGTGTATGTTAAGTGGTTGATATCACTGCTAATAAAAGATTATAACACTAGTCGACATTAGTACTGATCAACAGTATAACTTTGACTCTAAATTACTAATTAAAACAATATTGGTGAAGAATAAACTTCATTTCTTATCTTATCTTTATGTTCTCATCTGAATAAGTGTTATACAGACAAGCAAGTTCAAGAACAAACTACCTGGTGGGATTTTACTGTTCATGTTAGCCTCTCTTATCTGATATATACTGTAGCTAACATACTAGCTTTTGCACTTCTACAAACAAACCCATGATAGTCTCATCTCAACAGTCAAAATGGATTTGGTATCTTTTTTTCTCCTTTCTCTTGCTCTCACTTCTCACGAATACGATAGATATTCACTTGCAAACAACCAATCAGCTTTACCACAGTGAGATGTACCGCCGCCTGTTTTATTCTCTTAACTATGTTCATATCTTGTTGTGTGTGGAGGGTGGGTAGCATCGGAGCTATGTATTTTAAGATGAAAAAGAGAAGATGCACCGAACATAATTTTTGTATCTTTGTAATGGTATGGGTGCATAAAGTACTGACTTATATCGGTGTCCCAGTATTAAACATGCATATGACCTAGTATCTTTTCCAATTAGTCTCATATGACTGCGGCTGGCCACTTTATTGAAATGATTTCCTTTGTGTATTCATAATATGAGAGATGATGAACTTATCCATTGTTAATGTCATGTCATCTCTTCAAACTTACATTGTTTGACTTATCCTATTCCACACCCAAACGATCCATCAGTTCAATATGAGTATCGGATCCCTCAACCAAGATCATGATCAGGCCCCAGGCTTTTGTTCTTCGTCTTCCATGAGGCCACTTACTTCGAAGGATATAAACCGAATCGTCAAAGCGTGCAATGGCTCGTCAGCTGTCGGCGGAGTATCTGTATTTTCAGAAAAGGAACTAGTCGGTAGTGGTACCCGCAAGTTGTGTGTATTGCAAAATGACGATGAGTTTACTTTCGTTGAATATGCTGGCGTGAGGAAGGTAATGTGAACATTGAACATATGAGTTTGTGTCATAGGTGTTTATATATCTAATACATGAACCATATCCTTTGTATGTAATGTACACACTAATATAATGAAGGCCAAGTTTGTTAGCAAGGATGCTGACCGTTTTGAGGTATGTATACATATGATATGGTTATGTTTTGTACCATTCATCTCACATGCACTATTTTGTACACATAATATGGTTTATGTGCCATTATCTTACTTACATGCACACTTGTTACACCTATGATTAAGGCTATGGTCAAAGCTGCACAAAATGAGCTTGGAGATCAGATCTCGAAGAATGTAGAACCCACCAAGGTTGTTCTACTTGCTAGCAATGGCACTATTTGCAGGCGTAATACACTTGCACGACTACATAGGAACGGTATTATCGTCATGAGGCGTTCGGTTGGTAATGACGATGACGATAGTAGTAGTGAATAGATGTACTACAAGTAGTGTCTATGATGGCTATTGATTCGTGAGAAAGATATTGAAAGCTAGCCACAGAAGATGCACTGAGCACCTAATTGGAGATTGTAGATGCACTGTCTATATCATCTGTATTCGAGTATTTCGTAATCATTAGAGAAAGTATCATCAGCAATAAATACATTTCTTATCTTTTACAAAATGTAGTACCTTCTTCTCTGGGCACTGAAATCATTAGTCCGATTGATGACCAAGCTGCTATTGTAATTATTGACAATATATAACTTGGAAGATAAACTCGAGCTACTATTGATGCACTCTCTGAGAGACCTTTTGATTTGAGTGTTAATATAATCAGCTGAGCCCCTGGCAGCCCGGCATTAACGATGATTACCATTTTTGCCATAGCTAGACTTGGACCATTTATCCTGTCTAAAACACCTCCACAATCCATTGCCACAATCAAGAGACAAACTATTGCAGGAGCTATTATAAGTCTTGAACATATAAACCATGAGTGCATTTTGATAGTAGGTTTTCTTGTTTGTATTGCTGTCATAGCTCTCATGCTAAGTTGAGATATTGATGACCGTTTCCTTCTCATTGATGACCTGAAATTAGAATGTTGTTGGCCGGGGCTAAGCTCCTCTTCTTCATGAATACGTCTCCTTATATTGTTTGTTGTGTTGTTATCGTCTGATAATGGTATACCTAATTCAGTAGATACTGCATCTAATACATTATGTTCATTCTCGACGGTCTCAGATGGTGTAGATTCGGAAGCCTGATGGACTAGACTCGCTGGAAAATGCGCGTTTCACAATTTATTGTGATGATAGAGAGGAGAAAGTAACAAATGTTAGTACATGTGGCTTGCAAAAGCAATCATTTAAAGACAAACAAAGGTCAAATGAATTAGCTAAGTCGTCGAGACTTTATACTGAACACACGAATTCATATCATAAAATAACAAAAACGCAGACTTTCCTGCTACTACTAGCGTACCAACAGATGATGATGCTCTTCCCAGAGATTCGAGAGCAGATCCTAAGAATCGCAAAGCTCCACCTTGACTGAATAAAGCATTACTCAAGGGTTGAATACAAGCAGTTATGAAGCCCAACATCATACTAATGAAGCCAGGCGATTTAAGCGTCTGAATCAATGCCGTAGCAAACAGACGAGCAACATGCTTTATCTTCTTTTTCAACTCAGCTCTTTTTGATTGTATTATTTGTTCATCTCCGCTATCTTGAGGTTTTTGTTCTTTATTATCTGATGCTCTATTACAGTGTATTTGTAAATCATTATCATTTTCTTCGTTATTATCATTCTCTTCATCGCTCTTGAAAGTATCACTGATAACCTGAGGGGCGATAACTGCTACTAACATTGACTGCCGTTTCTCTCCTGCAGCTACCAATGTCGGAAAGCCAATAATCCAATATAATAGATTCCAACCAAAAAAGTAGATAAAGATCATTGCGTTTGATTGGTCTACACAACTTTTAAACTTTTGCGCATCTGTTGGGTCGTTGTTCTCACTTCCATCATAAAAGCTGTCGAACACAACTTGATGCTCCGCTGGGAAGATAAGAATCGGTAATGCTACTATGTTTGGGAAAGCTGTCGCCACTCTCAATGCATCAAAGTCAATCCTGTTCTCTACACTAAAGAAGGGTAACTTTTCCAGTAGTGTCGCCACTGTATATGATAGACAAATCACAAATATAGCTGCTACCAACACAAACCAAAGCGAACCCAATGTCTCTAATGTAACCGCAGATGCTAATGTAGAGTATATCAATGGAAGAATGAGTAGATTAAAGTTCATTTTGCTTATCGAATCCATTGCAAATGGTGGTAGTATCGGGCTCTTTCGAGGTCGTATTGCAGAGATATATCCAATAGTACCAATAACAAATACTTTTCCTACAGCTGATGCTGATGCAATGATGACAGACGTTATTGCATTATCATTACTCATTGTTTAGATAATATTTGTTGATTGAAATTAAAAACTGATACGATATATATTTTGGTATATGACTATATCTATAGGGATCTAATCTTCTGATAACTATTGACACACCCACTGTCCTAGTTATTGTTTGAGAGACCCACCTAACCTTGTCTTCATGATGCACTAAAACCGCCTCCAATCGATCGGAGAAGGAATACTAGTATTGAGCTTCTTTGTGAGTAAGTGAGGCGATCAAACAGCTTTCTATTGAGAGCAATGAAAAAGAACTGGCGTGTATGTATTGCAGTATCAATTGTAGAGGGCTTATTAGAGAGTAGTGTATACCAAACTTCTAAGGCTTAGACTGTAGTAGAGAGGGTAAGGATATTCATATTACCACGAGCATGATTTGTGTTCAATATGATATGCACTACTGTGCCTTTCTAACAAAAATGCTCACATGTTATGTTTTTCTTGCTTATACCACTCAACACAATAGGTACAATACTCAATACTGATGAACATACGTAAATTATCATGAGTAGTGACCGCAACGCTGAGATTTGGAGTACTCGTCTACAACGGGAAATACTCGCACTTGAGTCAACAGACGATGAATCCACCAAAAAGACTGTACAACTACTACCACCATTCATTAAGCATATTGGTCATTCATTAAATATTGAGGGTGGTATTGCCAAGATTGAATTCCGTATTGATGTCGAAGTTTCAGAAGAAGAAGAGGATGGTGGTGTAGTTGATAAAGTTGAAGAGGTTGCTGATGATAGTGTAGACGAGAAGGAGGACGAGGGTGGAGACAGTAAAGAAAGTGCTGAGACTAAAGACGATAAAGAGAGTATTAGTGCAGCCCAAGATGAAAAGAAAGAACAAGATGCAGAAAACAAAGATGAGACAAAAGAGAAGGATGGTACCGATAATAATACCAAGAATGGTGCCGATAATGATACCAAGGATTCTGAATCCGAGGTTGTTGCAACCAAAGCTGATATAATAGATGATACCGCCGAACAAGAGAAAGAGCAGCAAAAAGATAAGGCTGATGATCCACATGTGGTATTGGTTTTAGATGCATCACTCTACTGGAGACCAGATTCATCAAGAGATTCTAATAGTGGCCAAAGTCCTCAGTGCTATCCCTTTCAAAAACCTCTGGCCATTATAAAGTCTGGTTCTAATCTCTTCTCTAACTCATCAATTATTAATGGAGATGAGATTGATATTGATTTAGATTGGACACCAAGTATTCATTTGTCCGACGCGGCTACCAATGTAGCCCTAAAGATTAGAGAATGTGTCAAGAGAGGAGAACCAATTTATGCCGTGAATAGAGAAGAAGATGAAGATGATGCCGATGGTATTTCGGGTTCAATTATTCGTGAGGCATGGGAGGCAAAGGAATCTCTCTTGGAAACAAAGAAAGCAGTGGGGGCAATGTTCTCTTCAGGATTGTCATCTTTATCCACCAAGGGATCATCTTTTGCTGCCAAATCACAGTCGGCAAGTAAAGGTTTACTAGAAAGTCTCTCTACTACATTGGCAGCAGAATCTGGAACATCACAAGGCGAAGACGCTAAGAATGAAACAGAAGGCACAGCAAAAGAATTTAAAGAAGTTCCAGATGTTGGAGATGAGATTGATCTTTCTGATCATCCATGGAATAAATGTATTGGTATGTACTCCTGTAAAGCTATCAAACGGCCAGTATTTGTTGAAGCTCTCATGGAAAATAGCTCAAGTAATAAGAAAGAGGTAAGTGAAGTTTGAAGATGTTTTGGGAATTGTTTTATTATTCATACTATATACTCACATTGCATTATTGCATCAATCAGACTACTAAAGCAGGTTCAATGTTCAGTAGATTTGCCGGAGCTGCAAAGTCTGCGATGGAAGAAACATTCTTAATGATCACAGATAAGTGTATTATAGAATTCAAATCAAGCCGGCTCAACATTGGATCGGGTACTGGTAAGCATTTTCTTCTTCTTCCCAACTACCATTACTTCCTTGAACTGACATCTGCATTTTATTGACACTGCAGTTACATTTGCTATCAAGATTGATCAAATGGCGAAACTCAAGTTCCGAAGGGAAGAATCTCTCTCTCTTTTCTTCAAACCGGCATCTGATGATCCACTAGTGTACATGTGTCTAGACAGTGCATTAGCAGTTCAAGATATCCAGAATGTTCTGAAGAGCCACGGCGTAAAGGGAAAGCATACCAATGCATCAACTCAACGGGCAGTGCAAATGGCGCTAAACTTGGTAGCATTAATTCAGCAGAAGGAGAAGGAGCTTATTGATAACCCAACTGTGGACAGGGTAAATGAGATTATGGATTTATATCGGCAGGCAGCAGAGAAGTTTGAAGGGGCAGGAGATCCTCGGCATACAGAGGTATTGGCTCATATGCAGCGCTTTTTAAATCAACAGTTTACGACAAGTATTCTAGATGGCACCTTCGCGAAAAATGGAATCTCCAATACTACTGATGATTCTGAAAAGAAAGTACCAGAAGGAGAAATATTGGTAGCTCCGACTTATAATGCAGCCATTGATGATGATGATGACGACGACGATGATGAGGAGGACGCCACAGACGATACACCAACCAAGGATACACCAGATGAATTGAATGATTCTACTCTGCAAAACATGGAGAATATGTTAAACGAAGCTGTGAAAGATATGTCTGATGCAGGCATGGACGACGATGAAATTGAAGAAATTCTCACATCACCTAGGTCATCGAGTGCCGGCGCATCAGATCATGCATCAGATCTCGCAGAGCATGATGAGACATTTGCTGAATTAGACGCTATGCTGAGCGATGCTGATGCCGAATTGAATGAGCTATTGAACTCGTAATAGGACATATCAGCAATTGGTATATATGATTGAGTTTAAGGAGTTCTTACTAGCTTAAACTTAAAAGTACATGTTTCAGTAAATATCGGCTTCCTCTAGTTTATCTTTCATCATTTAAATCTTGAAGCAGCCTCATTGAACTCCGGCAGAAAAGAAAGAGTGTCTTTGATATCCCTAAATGACGGTCTACCTAACTGATTTGGTTGTAGAATCAAAGACATTAAATCTGAGAATAGACCAGGCTCTAGAGTTTTGGTGCCTCGTCTACAACAAAAGCCAACTACTGGTTCTGTGGTATCTGCTATAGAAGTGTCCAAATGCCACAGAAACAGATCTTGGACCAATCGTCCAAATGCCAGGACTTCTATCCTTTCAAATATGGGATACTTATCCCTATCATAAACAAAACTTGCACCCCAATCAGACACTTTGGCTCCACTTTCTCCACATTGAAGTATGTTGTGAAGGTAAACATCCCCATTTACGACATTCGACGAGTGTGTATGTTCAAGCACAACTGCAACATTATACACCACACTTAGTACCTCATCTTTGCTCATATTCTTTGCACTGTCCGATGGTTCTGCATCTCTTGTTACACTTTTAAAGTTCGGAACCTTTCCCACCGCCTCTGCATCTGGAAGAAGTTCCATAATCATGCCTTCTGTTTTGTCATCTTCCGATAGAAATATGCCATGAGCAGTAACTGCAAGTTGGTGATCAACTAGGCTGTTTATAGCAGCTTCATCCTCGGCGGCACCATCGGACCCAGTGCTATGTGCCTTAAATATCTTCACAGCCACATCCTTTTTATTGTGTTTACCAAGATAGACAGTGCCTGAAGCACCACGCCCTAGTATCTTCTCCTGATCATAAGATACACTAGTCTTTGGTATAATCTTATCTCTCCTTTGTCCACAAGGAGCTACGGGATTACCACCCAAACTGATCCAGGCCAATTTGGGTAATGACAGTACCTCTATTGGCAAGGGTGTACTAATCTCATTGTTAGCAAGGCGCACCAATTCTAAATCTTTACACAACCCCAATTCTTTGGGAACAGTGCTAATGTTATTATGACTTAACATCAATTTTCGTACTAGCCTCAATTCACCAACATTGGAATTAATTGTTCTAATATTGTTGTTTGTAAGTATTAACCAGACTAAAGATTTTGTTGGTAGGTTTGTAGAAGATAACTCTATCATGTTATTTCCTCGAAGTGATAACATTCGAAGATTTGGTAGTTTACCAATACATTCCGGTATTGTTTCAAACTTGTTTTCAGATAGAAACAATATTTCAAGAGAGGAGAGTACACCTAAACAAGAGGGTAGAGTAGTTAAATCATTATTATTAAGCTCCAACTTCTTCAGCTGTTTGAATTGCCCCCAAAAAGTTGGAGTGTGTGTAATGTTATTGTATATTGTTGAGGGTAGAGTCAGCTCCTCTGAATCCTTCTTGTCTTCAAAGTATGATATTGTTTCGTCAGTCATCTATGTTATTATAATATATCGTATGATTAGGTACTGTTATGTCGTGTGAATGTGATGTGGTGTTCCTTTTCAATTAGTAATATGAAGAGTTTGGCCGGGTTTATAATTGTTTGCAAATATACGTAGATCAATCGAATTATAATCGATGTTGAGTTTGATATCAATGGATAATGTGTGGTATGTGGGTATGAGTGAAATTTCTAAGAGAATATTATTATTTAGTGAAACTTTCAAGACGAAGAGATGCATCAAACATCAAGCAATATAAGCAATATAATCATACAACCAATACTAGCATATATTATGTATTGTATACCAGAAAGCGAGTAATATTTGTAATTTCCAACGCCCATATCCCTTTTATAGTTATGGCAGATTGGATATCGTGGACATTATACCATCAAATTATATGAGAGTAGAATCTAATGCGCAGATGTTCACCAACTAATACTTCTTTACCAATATCTCATATTATTGTACGGCCAAACAAAGCAAAAGTCAAACAGTATAATAATCAAAGTGTAGGAGAATGGACAAAGACAGTCATTATTAGCTTATCAACCATAATATTCATTTATTGGTATCGAAGATCTATATCCTTGCAAAAGAACGCATTGAACAATACTTTAAACTTTGATAGATGTAATCTATATTCATATCAACAGATAGATGAGCTAAAAGAATTGGATTTGTCCAATTGTGGACTATCTCATTTACCAACTGATATCGAACTTTGGAGTGGATTCACATACGTCACCAAGTTAGATCTCAATAACAATACATTATCAGAGCTTCCATATGAAATGAGTGCATTACGAACATTAGACATATTGTTTCTATCTGAAAACAAGTTTGAAACAATACCATCAGTTATTGGCACACTTAGTAGGCTGAGAGTACTTTCTCTCAGAGGAAATCTACTAAACTTGCTATCAGCGACAAACCTACCAACATCATCTCTAGTCTGGCTGATACTTACAAACAACAAAATTAGTACAATTGATCCAAATATAAAAGAAGTAAAGCTATTACGAAAGTTAATGCTAAGTCACAACAGTATATCTAGTATACCTGTTGAGATAGGAGAGTGCACAGATTTAGAATTAGTGCGACTTGCAAACAATAATATTGAAAATATACCAAGAGAAGTGCTTACATTGCCCAAATTGGCGTGGATATCGATATCTGGCAATCCAATATCAACTTCACCCAAAGAGGTTACTAAACTTATACCCGAAAATGAGCTACAAATAATACATTCAGAAGTATTAGGTCATGGTGCATCGGGCGTAGTATACAAGGCAAGATATCAAGACAAAAATGTTGCTGTAAAGGTATTTAAGAATCAACAAATTAAAGGATCGGACGGTAATAGTTTTGATGAGATTGTAATTAATGGGCTCATTAATCATCCACTTATCATGTCTTCAATAGGCGTGATACCGAATGAAGAGAATACCGAATATAAAGGTATGGTTATGGAATTAGTACAAGATACTCACCCTTTGGGCAAGGTACCAAGTTTTAGTTCTGTAACAAGAGATGAATCTCCAGCTCCAGAGTCCATTAACATGTCGAAGAAACAAGTGTATGATACAATTTGGAATATCTGTTCAGCATTAGAGTATATTCATTCATCTGCGAGTATCTCACATGGGGATGTATACCTTCACAATATCTTGAGAGATGCGAACTTTGCTGCCAAGCTTAGTGATTTTGGAGCATCTTTTGTATACGACAGACAAAATAACGCTGAACTTGCTGGTATATTTGAAAGAATAGAAGTGTTGGCCTTTGGTCGATTGATTCAAGATCTATTTCTTTGGCACTTCAAAACAACTGTTCCTGAAAGTCTTGAAAAGGGCCCATTCTATAATTTATTGAAATCTATTGTTCAGCCGCAACAGAGTGAAAGACCATCATTTAGTGAAATCAAGAAAGCACTATCAGTATTGCCCGAGTTCAGTGCGGCTGCTGAAAGACTCACTAAATGATGAATGTTGAACTAGGAGCTGAGTTTTAAGCTAGTAAGAACTCTTTCAAATCAACATATATACCGATTGCTGGTTCAAGACACGACGTAGATTGAATAATACATAAACTAAACCCAAAAGACATTCACAGTCAAATGATGAGATAGTATACCCACAGCCGTTGCCGCAAAGATCAATAAGGTTGTTGCTCCACCTAAATAAATCATATCACGGTTTGCTTCTTGATCCGAGAGAAGTTCAGTCCCAATATCTTTTGCAGCTCCAGCAACTTGCTTTGTAGTATCTAATAGAGCACCATCATCTAATATAAATCGTCTAGCTGCAGCCAATGCTGTTCCATCGCTTCGTCCGGTAGTTCTTCCAATTGAATCTAATGATGAACATAAACCCAACTCATATGAGAATCCAATATCATCCTCAGATGTTGAAGCATCTCCTTGTGTTGTTATATATCCTAGTGGAACTGTCGTCTCTGCTCTAATTAGTGGTGGTGTTTGTATCTTTGTACCATCAGCTATACCTTGTAAACCATATGCACGTCCACTAATACCTCCATTCGATGTAAATTCAAAGTCATCAACCAAAGGTAGAACGCCCAATTGTGTTGTTAATTTCTGTAGTAGAAATGAGATTGGATATCCTGCCAATTCTGGTACTTCTCTTGTCAATGCTCTCCACATTACATATTGCTTTGCTTTTGAAATACTATCTCTTCCCATTTCTGGTATAGTTACTGTAAATTTAGATATGTTATCTTGAATTGCAAATTGCTGAATGTCTGTCCATGGCATATCAAATTTCTTATTTTCATCTGTATTACTATCCGTAGTATCGTGTGAAAGTATATCTACATTGAATGGTATATCACCACTACCACTATCCATAGAAGATGCTGTCATAAAAGTTGATAGTAATGGTACATCAATATCTTTTTGAGAGTGATGTTTCCATTTTGGTTGGCTAATCAACTTTGTTGGTGGTATAAAGGCTGAAGAAGTGAACGCCTCACCGCTAAAGATCAAAATGAAGTATTGAATCAATAATAGTACTAACATCCGCATTCTAATGGTAGTTTTGTCTTACCTATGATATAGGTAAGTATTGATTGATTGTGTTGACAGCAACATAAAAAAATCTTTGCAGAAGATACGGTATCCTCCTGACTCCCAAAAAAATATGTATCGTAGTATCGTACTGTATCAATAATCAACCTCAGCAAGTCTAGTAGTATTGCAATAGAGAGTAGATCCATAGTATGCTTCTTGCTACATCTGCCTTCCGTAGAGGTCCTTCTTCTAGTGTGTGTGTTGCCACATCTTTGCGGCAGCGACCGTCATTTAGATTTTTATCTGCAGCACCAACAAGTGGTGATGATCATGATGATGAAGAAGTTGTTGGCAACGATTCTACACCTGCTGATGTAGACGAAACTACCAATACAACCAGTGACAATGATACCACACCAAGTATATCTCCAGAAGTAGAAGATACACTATCATCAACAGATACTCAAAAGCCAGAATGGTTAACAACAATTTCACTCCGACCAACAGAGGTTGTTACTGAACTAAATCGTCATATCGTTGGACAAGCATCTGCCAAACGTGCTGTGGCAATTGCCATGCGTAATAGATGGCGTCGGC
>Ga0214480_100663_pt1 | contig 16942 bp, 16 predicted proteins | sample M1_20Mar14CPVII9_3_FD_165042 | JGI IMG/M metagenome (GOLD analysis project Ga0214480, IMG submission 165042) | Marine eukaryotic communities from Monterey Bay, California, United States - M1_20Mar14CPVII9sort6BwellE17 | ecosystem: Environmental > Aquatic > Marine > Unclassified | place: USA... | reverse complement strand
CCATTCGGATGACGGTGGTAAATTACTTTCTTGGGCATAACGTTCAAAAGCTTTTCGTTCACCAGCCTCTCCCAACGGCTTCATAACTTCAGAGGAGGAAGAAGATTCACCCACTTCACCACTACTTGATGATTTCGATCTAAAGATATCGAATATCATATTCCCGTCTTACGAAAGTCCTGGTCAGTCCTTTGCTACTTAGTGGAGATGAGAGATGAGGGTTGGCTTGAGGCTGAAGAACGAAGAAGGCAAAGAGGAGATGAAATAAATCCCACGAACAATTATTATTAAGACGGCGCAATGGAATAATTATTATGGTTCTCTCTCTCCTCTTACCCGCTTTGCATTTGTAAACTGTATTATTTAAGGTCTTTATTACAATATGACTTTGTTTGGATGAGCATAATATAATACGCTGCTGTATGAAGTTATGTGCATAAAAATGTGCATATGATAGAGTCATTTTTTTTGAACGAAGTACAGTATTCACACGATTCTCTCTGGATAGAAATGCCAGTATATCCACATTCGTTTAAGCACGAGCTGCTCGAGATTCATCGACGGACTGTTGTGCATGGAGGTAGCACTATTCACCGAGAATCTACCGAAGGACGTAGACATTATAGAAGAAGAAAGAGAAAGAGGAAGAGACCTTCTACGATTCATCCAAACGTATCTCCTATCAATTCATTGTTAGCAGTAGAATCAAGATACAGCCATCAGGACGGAGAGTACACGAAAGATTATGTTAGTCTTTCCCAACAATACAAGCAAGAAGAGAAGTACAGAAGACTACGACACCATCAGAAAGATAGACATCACAAAGACCCATGTGTACACGAGCAGGAGGACCATGAAGAGGTGAGTCGGATTTGCCTTTGAGAGTTTACAAAGTGATGACGTGCTTGCTTATACATACATATTAATACAGGTTGAGTTGCTAGCACTTCCTACATCATACATAAAAGCATTCTTTGCCAACAGCAAGGAAGCTGTCCGACAAGCAAAGGCAGATGTAAATGATTCACCAATACTGAGAGATGAAAGTATCACAAGTGACAGAGATATGGACGACAATCAAGAGCACTCACAAACTATACAACGGAAAAGTAGATCTTTATCTTGCTTGAAACTGTTATTGTGCCGAAGAATATAAACGATTGAAGTTATGAAGCCTTTTAGTACCCACAGAAGACACAAGAAGACCAAAAGAGAGGAATATTCATGTCTCCTTTTCACTCCTTCCTCGTGCTATTGACCAACTCATCACCTTTGTCATCTTTCCAGGAAACCGCAGTAGATTCCTTGTTGGATGATTCCATCGACTCTTGAGAGTTTAAACGGGCCGCCTTTACCACACCAACATCAGGATCGGATCCCCTAGATTCTTGTGAGTTATATCGAGATGCTCCACCACTTGTGCTACTAACGTAGGAGCCACCAAACTTTGCTCTAACCGACGAATGTCTATGTTCGGGACCCGTTGCAAGCAGTGGACGAAGCATCTTCGGGAGGAAGATGAAGCCAACGACAGAGATACAGATGGCGAATACCAGAATGATCTGGACTACGTATCGAGAGACAGGATTGGATCCAGAGAGTAACAGAAGAGGTAGTCCCAAGACAAAGCTTTGGAAGATGCTACTCACAAAAAGATATAGAGTTAGTTGCCAAACATATGAAGATTGTCTCAGAATACAATTACTTACCTTGCAAACGCCAAGCTGATAAACTTTGATTGATTGAAGAGATGCAAAAAGAAGAGACAGAGACATGTCAATATTGGCAACGGCAACATAGGTAAACTAAAACATAGCCACATGAATTTATACCACACTCACCTTTGACTCATGATAGGCAACAGTGACCCTGCGTGTCTGATAAACCTGGATGCCAGCAAATATAACCAGGACCAGATTGAGGGCAAATAAAAGAGAAGAAGTAACAGTTGATGCTGTACCAGAACTAGAACAGTTTCCAACCGACTGCAGAGTTCCGTCCTCAGACCGTCCGACTGTCAACCGGGTGTACTTTAAAGGATCAAGTGCAGTCCATACTTTATATATTGATAATAAAAGTGATAAGGAAATCATTAAGCAATACAAGAGTACTATGTTTGAAATAAAGAAGCACACTTCTTACCTGAAAGAAGGATGACATCAAGCACAAGCAGAAAAACTAATGGATGCAAGACATCCTGCGAGGTAACAGTTACACGACGAAAGGATGCAGCACTCTTCATCAGCAAATTCAATCGCCAGACTTTGGAGAATAAAGCAGCAAATGTCAAACTGAAGCCAATCACTACCATCCAAGGTGTAACCATGCAAGCAATAGATGCTCCCTCTGTTGAGACAACACTATCGTCAAGCCCCATCGGTACAATTGAAAGACCCATGATGACTATTCCAAGGATTAGAAGCAAAAGGAACTGAGGTTGAGCCGACTTGACAATTGTCTTCCTACGATACTTGTAAACCCAACCAAAGGATGCTAAAGAAGAAGCTAAGATAATTGCCAGTAAGGTATATCCCACGGGACGAATCTTATTCAACTGATTCATGTCTTGATCTGGATAATAGACACCTCTTAGTCGTTGGTAGATTGTCAATATGGGTGATTTAGTATCACCACGCTCGTTATACTGCTTGATAACCGTGTTCCACTGATTAGTTAGTGATTGAGAGACTCTTACACGTTCCTCTTGCTTCTTGTCCTCAGGAATGCTCCCTTCATGGGCTTTAACTAGATACTCATTCACCTCTTTATCGAGAATGCTAATGATCTCTCCGGCTTTGGGAAATCTAGGCTCAACCACGACGTTTTTGGAGTTCAGATTGCTGTATATGCTATCAGCAAACTGTTTGGCTAGTTCTCTGTCGAACCCGGCTGCTTCCCATTTGTCGACATCCAAGTGCGATCTTCGCCAGGGATCCTGGCCATTGATTTGCTCAATTGGGACATTCGCGGGGTCAGGTATCACGTACTGATCACTTTGCTTGCCACTGCTAGCCCATAAGAAGAAGTCAGCCAAAGCATCTTGCTTTTCAGGAGTAGTATTAGCGCTAATTGCACCACACCATCCCCCATTTGCTGCGTACGGAGCCGAGTTTACCAGTCCGATATCATCGTAGTATTTTGCATACGGACACAGCTCCTCGGTGCACTTGACTAGTTTACCAGTAGATCGGTCAAGCACGACATCTGAGCCAGGTGTCTGAGAAATACCCAGCACACCTCCAAGGACACTGCCTTCTGCCATACTTCTTCTAAACATGTCTCCCTGTTGATAAGAGTGTTGATTATAAAAAGATGAGAGTTATTACTGTTTTGATCATAAATATCATATGTCATCACATAACATCGCACACAAGGTAAACTCACCCACATGTATGTCAGCACACACTCGCCTGCATTCATAGCACCATTCATCACAGTATTCAATCCATCTGTAAACTCATTCGAAGTGCCATACTTTGCCTGCTCCTCTTGGATACGAAGCATCTCAACCATAGCCTCCCCCGTCAGCGGGGACATGTCAGCTGTATTAAAGAGGGATCCAGTCTCCGTTCCGTCTTTTTGTGTAATAGTTGATAGAATCAAGTGACTCCAATATTGAGCGTGATCTCCTTGAACCCTGCTAACACAGCTACCACTCAGAGTCTTATTCTTAAACGTCTGACCATGAACTTGACGCGCTACGTTAATATATTCATTCCATGTGCGAGGAACAGGAAGATCTTAAGAAGAGAAAAGCAACATGTGAGTCAATTCGAATGGATGCATACATGTGGTCCGGTCCACTTTAAACACTCACCAAAGTAATCCAAGACATCTTTGCGATAGTACATAGTATGTGTGTCACCATCAAGCAGGATTAGATAGACCTTATCTTCAAATGATGTTACATGAGTGCGGAGGGCTAGTAAAACATCCGTCTGTGGATTAAAGTGCATATGTTATGAGCAACTTGTAAAATTCATATCATACAAAAACAAATATGATATAATTGTTCTTACCCACTCAGAATACTTTGACTCTTTTACATATTTAGTTAAATCAAGTAACCCACCCAAAGAAACAGCCGTGCCCAGTGCCAACGGATTAGTATAGTACGCGTCGTATAATCCTCCCCCGTTACGTGCATCATATTCTATCTCCTCGAACAATGCAGGCATAGTTGGAACAGTTTTTATATTAATTTTCACCCTTCCATTGGTAAACTTTTCATAGTCTCGAGCGTTCCAAAGTACCATGTCGATGATGCCCTATTGGAGTTGAATGAGAAGAATAAATTATGCAAAAGATATGAGTATGAGTAGATTATGTATGAATAATAATATAAATTAATAACTAACCTGTACATCAAGCATTAGTACGGAAGCCTCAATGATATCATCAGATGCGGTAGATGGGTCTGCATCATCGCATGTGCATAGGGGGCAGCCATTATTGTTAACAGATGAGGAGTTGGATGCACGACGAACAGTTCCCACCGCATCCGTTTTGGCAATTGCCAACAGAAGAAGAAGGATTGATACAAGTGGCTTCATCATATTACGAAAAGATTTATGAATAATATATTATTGTTGATGCTTGTATTAGGCCGATAATGTTCCTTTGACGTACGTCGTCTTTTGTAAAGGCACTTTTAGTTGAACTTATTTTGCATTCTGATCGTAAATTGAGAAGGTAAGTCTTACAAGAGATGGAAAAGGGATACCACAAGCTTTAGCGATGATACTCTCTCTAGACGCTCGTTTCCTGAGTATTGTGTAGGTATAAGGACAGTCGTATGCAATTTGTAAAACATCAAGAACCATACGAGAAACATCACATGTGAGGAGATTTGAAATTGAAAAGTACCATCAAACATGAAATACAAAGACTCTTACGATGCAACTTTATTTATGTTTATTAGAAGTTACACAGATTCTGTACTTGTGTCAGATACTGACCAAGGTTTGTATATTGATTTCTGCTAGGGCCTAGTAGAAGAAAGCTTGATTTTAGGATACTCAAGTCTAGTATATCTGTGACAAATCAAAGATACAATAGGAGTAATGTTGGAGGCACTAATAGGTCACAATCAAGCTCAAGTTATGACCTATAACATTATAGAAAGCAAAGGAGCTAGTCCTCACAGTTGCTTAGTTTTAAGATGGTATTGAAATGATGGTACATGAAGATGGACAAGGAAAGTACTGACACTCTGACATTATGGATGCTGTGATATTGATACATATATAAAGGTAAAAGATGGATCACGTATTAGTCATTAGTCATATACAATCCATAGATACTTCAAACATACATACACACACGACATTGGTATGCACATATACATGAGTAAACTTACCCATACTGGGAATGATCCTGGGATACTCTCTTCAGATAACCATCCAGCCATGGCCATCATTGCAACACGTCCATTCTTAATTTCCATCATACGTAACTTCTTCAATTCAGCAGAATCCCATCCACCCTCACGTTTGGTAAATCCCAATGGATCATATCCATAATCTCCTGGGATGGTATTAGCATCTCCATCATTCCATTGACGTTTCCATGCAGTTAATTCGAATAATCCAGCAGCGAATAGAATTTGAACTAATCCAGCACTTGGGATCATACCAATAGCATCTAATGGATCAGCCTTGGCAATATCTGAGAATGTAACACCGGTAGTTGAGGAAAGTAACCAATCCTTGGAGGAATCGGGGTTGAAAACATTAGATCCAGATGGTCCTAGGTAAAGTGGCAAATGGACATGCCATTTCTGAACCATGTACCCGATAGTGGCTACCATGGCAACACGTCCATTCTTAAGTTCAGCATTCTGCCACCATTTGATACCATTCTCATTGGCAGTTTCAAGGATAGCACGTCCCAATGGTGGACATTTATTACCCGTCTCGATGGAGATACCAAAAGTATCATCAATTAAGGCATTTTGTGCAACCGATGTTCTTGCCGATTGAGAAGCAGGAGCAAATGCTGATGCCGAGGCAACGAGAGTAGCGAGGATAGCACAGGCTTTCATGGTTTTGTCTTTATATGATTGCAAGTAGCAGAGGAGAGGAGAGAGGAGAGGGAGAGTTGTTTTGTCGAGTTGAAGCAAAAGATATCGTATTTATGAGAGTCTAAACTTTTTAAATACGGTGTAGAGCTCACATATGGGTCACATGTAGCTCACGATCTACTCACTTGATAATTTGTTATTTGTTGGTAGTTGACTGAAAGCTAAAGGCCAAAGGCTGATCGATAGTGATAGCAATTAGGTAGTCAGGATGCTGTAGAATAATAGTTCTTGAAAATGGTATACTATAGCGGCGGCAGTGTTGTGCTGCCTGAAGACGATAATAATATTTCAACTTCAGGGGCTGCTTTGATCCTAATGTTTGGTAGTATAATCTTTGCAACAATTGGCATGACTGTACGAATTTGGTTTTCTGGTGATAGAAGAGGTATGTTTATTGTATATTGTGTTGATGATCTTAATATATTGTATTGATGATCTTATTACTGTTTTAGATCTTATCTTTTTGCTCACATGATATGTCTCTTTTAATACTTAAAATTACATCAGCCATCATTGCAGCAATATCCATCAATAACAACAATCTCAACAGCAAAAACAACAAGTCATATGCTGCAATATATGATGATGAATATGGCGGAGACAATCGTTCAGTATCATCTCGTATATCCTCTCACTCTCACTCCAACAACTATCATCATTCACATACTATCCAACAATATGAATCAAATAACTTTATATCAACATTTATATTATTCTATCAATTATCATTATTGGGATTATTATTATTCTGTATATATGTTATTGACAATTATCCATTCTTTGGTGCTGCACGGTCATCTATTGAACCAATATCATATCTCTCTTCAAATTATTATAATTTGGAATTTGATGAAGATCAATTTGTCTTTTGGATATTAGTACTTGTTGTTTATGGATATGTTGTTAGTTGGCAAAGGAATGATGGTAAACCGATTGGTGATTATAGGAAAACAGAAAATATAGCAGCCGAATCCCCGTCTGTTGCAAAAAGTAAAAGCAGTCAAGCAAAACGAAAGATTACAGGACGAAGACAACGGCATCGGAAACATAATGTCGACGCATCGTTGACATCCAAATCATCTACATCAGATAATGATAACAACAATTCAGATAATAATGATATCAATACGCGATTAGATGATGTACTATTAGACGACGGTGAAGAAGAAGCTTCATTTGAAACAATCCTCGATACAATCGAGAGTGATGTTTTGACACATAAAAGTGGTGTTCACAAGACATTATCAACATGGCCCGAACGTGTATCAAAGTTCTTTGGTTTGCATTACCTGAATGAAAAAAGTATAGGAGGTAGTAATACTGTCGTTGTGGATGTCAAGCCTGAAGAAGATGTATTCAATCGATATCAAACATTAGAAATGAAAGGTTTCTTATCTGCAGCGTTATTGATATATCAATATAATAATGAAGGTATACATTCTACTTCATGGAATATAAAAGCAGTTGATGGTGAGGAAAACAACAGTCGGACCAACATGTACGAAAACTTATCCAATGTTGCCATGTCATCATTTGTATTCCTGGCTGGATATGTACACACTTACTACTTTTACTACCATCCATCAAATAGTTTACATGATACCTATCGAATATCAAGAATACTTACAATACTTTGTCGGTACAATTTGTTAGCAATATTCCTTTCATTCCTCAGTGGGAAGATAGATTATATGGCATGCGGAATAATTACATATTGCTTCATACTTGTTTACATGACAATGTCATTCCATCGTACAATTAATTATGACAAGTATCCATTCCGATTAAAGTTATTAGGACTTGCATTCCTTATATTTATAATTTGGGATTGTGATGTAACCAATGTGATGAGTAGCAGTAGTAGTAGTATGCAAAGTAGTACATTCCTCAGGCCGATATATGAATGGTATTGTTTAGCACATAAACATCATTGGGCCGTCTTCTTGGGTATGGTATTTGCAATCAATCAACCGATTGCTAGTTACCAATTACGCAAGTTAGAATCGTTACATTTATTGATTGAGATTGCAGCCAAGGTAATTATCTTACTAGCACTCGGAATAGCTGTAGTGATTTGGGCCTCAGGACCATTACACTCCTCAACAATTGCATACAACATATCTCATACTTACTTTGGTATCATCCCTATCTTGGCATACATTTACTTGCGCAATATATGCAGTGTAATGAGAGAACATCAAATTGGAATGTTATGTTGGCTTGGAAAATATTCACTTGAGATCTATCTATTACATTATCATGCTTTTACGGATAGTGGCTGTGTCATCTTTATACCGGGCTATCCAAGGTGTAACTTCCTACTTGTAACACTTCTCCTATTGATGGCTGCTCGATATATGAATCAATTAACAATCATTCTTTTACGCATGCTTCTACCAAAAGATGACGATGGGAAGTGTACACAACATGTATTGTTCGCTGCCTTGAGTATCTCGATAGCTTGTGTCTTAGCAATATTACTGGATTGGACAGGAATGGTGAACATGGGAACCCTTTGTACAATTGCAATTGTGTGCGGTATACTCATTTATCAGTCTCTCATGGATAAGATGTGGGAAGATTACGATGAGTCTGATAATTTACGGCCAGATATCACGCTGAGTACAATGACTACCGCAAAGGCTAGCGCTCCTCTGATTGGAATGGTTGTCTTTCTTCTATCATGTGGTGCTTGGACCATCCTTACTAGAGTCGATTCCACTGTACTTCCATGCGGACTAACTGCTAATGAAGGGCATTGGATACCAGTCAATCCATGCTTATCAAGAGGGAGAGCGCACAGGCAGTTTCATGCAACAGATTATCTCACCCCTGACGAATGCGAGTCAAAAACAACCCTGCAGTGGTCATGGGATGCAAACTCTCAACATAAGAACTGTAGGTATCATTATCACAATGATATGGAGGTTCAGCAACACTTACAAGGCAAGAGAATTATTCTGATTGGCGACTCAACTGTGCGCAGTGTTTATCATGCGATATGTCGCTTCGTGGGAGATATTAACGCTGGAAACGAAGGTACTACACCACAGCATTCCGATGCCAGAAAAATATTTGGCTCAACCACAATTGAATACAAATGGGCACCACTTACCAATGATATCGTTACAAAGTTAAAGACATTGAAGAATGTTGCAACAACCAAACACCCACCCGATCTTGTGATTGCCGGTGGCGGAGCTTGGGATAAACTTCACCTCTCTGTAACAGACGAAGACCTCAAGTCACAACAAGGGACGATTGCAAAGCTTGTCATATCTCTACGAGAAGTGAGTATGCCAACTGTTTGGTTTACTCCACCGACAATTAATACTAAAGCCCTCAATAGCGATGACAAAAGGGCTCACATGGGAGAAGTGCAGATGGCTGAAGCTAGACAAATGTATGCTGAACTCGGTGTCACTTCTTCTGTATCCTTCGTCCTCGACGGCCCAAGCTTCACCGCCGAACGAGTTTCAGAGAGCTTTGATGGTATACACTACCCAGCTTCCATCTATGACGCTGGAGCACAAATCCTATTCAACGCATTTGACTTATTGCTGACTCCAACACCGAGCACTGCCATACTGCACTCACATCTACCAAAACCAGGGTCTTTAGGTAATCCATACCTTGGTCTCATGATGTTATGTGTTGCATTGATTGGGTTGTTCTTCTTTGACGGTTACTTGGGTGTATCATACCTTGCTCAAGCTTTTGTTATGAATGATACCGTATCACCTGGAGAGCTGTATGACGATGCATTCGCCTCCATCTTAAGGAGGCTCAAGATTACAGTTCAAGAGAAGGAACGAGCCCAGGATGAATACTACGATAGTAGTGATGACAGGCATGAAATGACCGAGCTTCTAGGCCGGTCTTCATCATCATTGAGTAGGAGACGAGATTTGGGCCGGTCATCACATTGAGTAGCGAGTAAGACGGACGATAGGAGTATACTTATTTATAGACATAACTAAAACTACACATAATTCACACTACTCGTCTTGACTGTTGGAGACACTCTTTATGTGTTTGCAGAGGAGGAGAAAGGAGATATAGTGACAATTAGACTGCTAGGATACATGCCACCTATATTATTTAGTTAAGAACCGGTTTTAGGATTAATACTGCAAACAAAATACAAACAATCGGCAGAGCCATACGATATTATGATATTAGCGCATGGGAATTAGATGATTAGCATTGTATAACAAAACAATATAATGACTCACTCCAATCTTCTAACATTTTGGATTCTACTGTTTTATCCAGTGGCTCTTGTTGGGTTTAATATTATACCTTCCTCATTTCAAAATAGGAACCAGCTATTATTTGCAAAAAATAATATTCATGAAGATAATGATAACTTACTCTTCTCGAGGCATCAGTTTGTTTCTATTATATCTTCTTCAGTTATATTCATACCGGGTATTGCCAATTCTTTCGATGGTGGCGTTGGTGGCTTAGGTAAGATATCATAGCATTTTGAACACATGATATGAACATTATAATATTATGAATTTTGAATGATAATTTGAATGATATCTCTGTTATATGCTATCTCTGTTATTACTGATATACTCACACGATGTCTCTAAAATCCTTACAATACACTTACAACAAATAAACAAAACAAGGCAAGACAAGGCCACAAACGGGTGTAGTATTTCGAGATCCAGAAGAGGCGGCAGAAATAACACAATCTAACTCAGGAAGAGTATCATATGAACTACTAGCTCCCGATCAATCTCCAGTATTACTTTCATTTGAATGTCCTTGGGTAAGTAATATAATGCAAAACATATCTCATTGAATAGCAACTAAACAACTCAACAATAACAACTCAACAATCATGCAACAAATTATGAATAGCCTTTATCAAAGAGCTCAACAGGAATAGAGTGTAGAGATATCTCTGGAGGATTCGAATCATCTTTCGTGCAAGTGTGTGAACTGCCTAAGGGAACAACATCTGTTGATCAAATCAAGCCGGGGGTAATAATTGATAATATATTTAGTCAGAAGGGAAAGTTCGGAATGTACGGCTCGCCAACAGATGTAAGAGTAAAGAAAATCGGTAGTAGTACAAGTGATAATAACACAGCAATCTACCAAGCTTCTTTTACAACACTTACTCCAGCAATGAGAGAAAGCGATAGAAGAGCTTTCATAAGTGCTTCCATTGTAGGCGATGGACTATTCTTATTGGTTACATCAAGTACGTCTACTCGATTTACAAAACTAGAATCCTCATTGAAGGATGTCGCAATCAGCTTCTCGGCAATTCCAGCACCTGTATCTAATATGAATAGAAGGAAATAGTTTATTGTGATTTTAACTAATAGAAGACTCATTAATGTCTATTCAAAAACTTGTATTAGATCTGTACATATCTATCAACTCTATTCATTATCACCCGCTCCTTCTTCCTCCTCATTGTCTTCTCCTCCACTGTGCCTCACGATCTCACTAAATAAGGACGTCTTGTCTGCAAGCAGATTTTTCGGGGAATCAAACTCACCAACTACGCCATTATCCATCACAAGAATCTTATCACTATCCATGATTGTATTCACTCGATGAGCAATTGTGATGATTGTGGCACTAGCAAATGCTTCTCGGATAGTTGCCTGAATCTTTTTGTCGGTATCATAATCAACAGAAGATGTCGCTTCGTCAAGCAGTAATACTGAAACATTCTTCAACAGAGCTCGTCCTAGACACAACAGTTGACGTTGGCCTTGTGATAGATTGCTACCATACTCTGCTACACGACTTTGTAGACCATCTGTCATTTGTTCCACAAACTCTTTCATCTTGCATTTGTCCAGTGCAGACCAAATGTCTTCATCACCGTAGCTATTGAAAGGATCCATGTTACTTCTGATAGTGCCCGAAAATAGGACAGGTAATTGTGGAATGATACCAATCTTTGTTCTCAGGTCCAATAGACCCACGCGCATAATGTCAACTCCATCTAATGATAATGGCGGTTGGTACTTTTCATCATCTGAAATGTATGGCTCCACAATGCGCATTAGCACAAGAAGTAGACTACTCTTGCCACTTCCTGTTCGTCCTACGACTCCAATATGATCGCCACCTTTAATATTGACATTAAGTCCCTTTAACACCAGTGGTGTTTCTGCTCTATATCTCATCTTCAAGTTGTTCAATACAAATGCACCACTCTCGGGCCATTCTTTGGCAGGATACAAAGCCTTGCCATTAGCTGCTGCGATGGCCTTCTGGGCAACATTCAAAGGCTCCACACTTTTCGTTTTCTCAAGCTCTGAACTTGTTAAAGCAGCTTCTTGGGGAATACTTTCAGTATAGTATAGAATTCTCTCAACCGAATTCATAGCGGCTTCAACTTGTGCAAAGGACCTTACAACATACTGCATAATGCCTGTTGCCGAGATAGCGTATGAAAGACTAATCCCTGCCAAACTAGCAAATGATGCGGTCGATGAATCGACCGATACACCATTGCTTACAACTACTTGGGTAGCAAATATTCCAGCTAACCCAACGAATGCAGCCGCTATCGACTCCAACCGGGTAGCAAGCCAACGGTCGGCCGCCTTATTACAGTATGTAGTTCGTGTGTTTGTGTCAAGCAATTCGTCAAACGAGTTAGTAAACTCAGATGTCTTGCTATAAGCCCTGATGGTGGATAGTCCTCCAAGCACCTCAGAAAACTGTGAATATACGGGTGATCTTGCAATTGACTCAAGCCTCTTTGTTTCTCTTGATACTCTTCGAAAATAGTTCATTGCATAAATGTACACAAAGCCTAAAAATGGCAAGGCCGCGGCAAAGAAAGGGGTTATTACCACTATTGTGACAAGGACAACGACGAGCTGAAGCAGAATCCACACGAAAATGTCCAACTGATCGCAGATCTCGTTGTCTACAGTATACATGTCTTTTGAAAATCTAGACAGGATACGCCCAGTTGGTGTGGTGTCGAAGAAGCTCATCGGGGCCCTAAGCACAGATCGCAGTACACCTCCATGTAAATGAAAAGATGATCTAATTCCAAAGGAAGCCAGACCATAGGAACGTATGTAGGACATCAACCCTAGAAGAAGTGCTGATACCAAGTATCCGACGATGTAGAACGTTTCCGTTCGACCTTCATAGCCTTCTCCAGTGGTGGCATCAGCTGTCCAAGCAGATACCCACACACTACTAGCAATCTGAGTAGCACTGAATAATATATACAAAAACAGTATGAAAGAAAAGAGAGCGTATCCTCCACCAGCTTTGATATAATTGAGATATACACCCAACTTCACAGTACCGGTTTGTCTCTCCTCTTTTGTCATGAGTTCATTAGTTTCCTTCTTTGGGCTGGTTCCTTCGTCTTTCTTTTCCTTTTGCTCCTCATCCTTCATGAGATTTCTTCTTGACGGTGCAACACCTTTCAACAGGCGAGTGACTTCACCGTTGCTATCACTCATTAGGTCAGTATATGTTCCTTGCTCAAGTACCTTGCCCTTCTTCCCTAAAGCAACAATGGAGTCACATCGATCTAGACACTGGAGCTGATTGGTAACGAGCACTCTAGTCTTTCCTTTCAATAATGTCAAGAAGCAGTTCTCAAAGACATGTTCGGCAACCTGGGGGTCAAGCGCGCTCAATGGGTCGTCAAAGATGAATACATCGGCATCTGAATAAGCTGCTCTAGCCACACTTATACGCTGTTTTTGACCCCCTGACAGGTTTATTCCACGTTCGCCGATTTCTGTCATGTCACCATCGTCTAACACGGAGATATCATGACGTAACGAGCAGGCGTCTAATACACGGTTGTACTTTGTTTCGTCATACGGAAGTCCGAACAATATATTGTCACGTACTGTCTTGTTTAGAATCCAAGCCGTCTGTGCCACATATGCAACTGTTCCATTGAGTGTGATTTGCGACTCTTCCGAAAGCACCGCTTCATTCAGAATGGCACTACAAAGAGTACTTTTACCACTGCCGACGGGTCCAACAATTGCGCACAGTTCTCCAGGCTGGACACGAATATTTACATCACTCAGGACAGCAGTTGGATAAATCAAGTCAGTAGGTTGCTCTTCAACGGTATCAAGTGATGTTTTCGAATTACTCTTGCGCAAAGATAGCCTACTCCCAATCGATGATCTTTCAGAGTTATCAAGGGAAGGAGGATTGTTTACAGAACGAGGCAATGGTAACTTTGGATCCGACCAGTAGAGAGTCGCGTTCTCAACTATAACTTCTCCCTTTTCGTCACTATTACGAGTATATCCGATCTTATTCACTTCCTGGTAACCGAGAAAGGCAGAAACTCTTTTTAGTGAAACCTTACATTGGGCCCACTGAGCTAATGCCATTGGGTAAAACATGAGTGGCATTCTAAGCATGTCAAAGGCCACAATTGAAGAAAAGAGAACCGATGCACTGATTTGACCTGACGTAGCGTACGCATAGACTAGGAACGTGACTGCTGCCGCGAACGTTGGCAAAGCACTCATGTATGCGCGGAGGAAGGCTCTGAGATATGCAATCCCTCTCAAGCTGGCTGTAAAAGTATACATCAGAGTGGTGATATTAGCAAGGTGGTATACATGAAACAGCGATGACAACAGACAGGCAACACAAATCATAAACTACTTACCTAGCTCCTCTTTTCGGAACACATCAATACTTTCAGATAATGGTTCCTCCCAGCTGAACATTTTTATAGACAGTATTCCTTGCAATGCTTCATTCTCAGTCTTTACACGTTCATCGGTATGTTTTACCATTGCTCTGTTATATGCAAACATCTTCCCACTGATTTTCCCAAGTACAGGTATAGCAAAGATAATGATCAATAAACCAACGAGACATGGCCATCCAAGTAATGTACCGAGGATAGTCATGTAACCTGCAATTTGAAAAAGTCCATCCCAAAGAGTATGTAGCTGTAACATAAACATCTCGACTTTCGTTGCATCAACTTGCATAAGGTTGACAATTTCTCCTAAAGTCGTCTCTTGACTTGCCGAGGACGCCAGTCTAAGAGATTTACGATATACAGATGATGATATTGCAGTCTTCATCTGCCATGAACACCGATTCATACGAAAGAAATAAGCACTTTCTGTCAGAGCCTTGATACCAATACATACCATTAATAGTGCAGATAACCAATAACCTCTGTAATAAACCATTGGTGGATCATCTTGGGTAATAACTCCACTTTGTACATCTTGTAAATATGACAGTATGAAATTCAATAAGATGGGAAATGTAAAGTTGAGACAACTATTAATAAATCTGAATACACCGGCAATAATAATTCTTGATTTGCATGTTGCAACAAGTGAATGTATGAGACGACTTTCTAATTCTTCTGGACTCTCTGCTCCATTATCACTCTTCTCCTCCTTTTCGCCACCCTTCTTCTTCTTTTTTGGTACATAACTATTATATGCATCTTCAAACAACTGTTCGACGTGTTTACTTTTGTCAATATTTGTAAGTGGTGCTAAGTCCTCTTGTTCTAGCCATTCTCCATTCTTACGAAGGAAGGCAGCTCGAGAGAACATTGGCTGTGCCCATGTAAATGTTAGTTGACTCAATATATTAGCATTTTCCTCTGGACGATCCTTCCATTGCATAGGCTTAATATTATTATCATTATTATCAGCCTTCACCTCCACCTCTTCTTCTTCTTCTTCTTCTTTTACGGACTTCTTAAAGAGACCCATCTTAACTGCAATGCCCGAATATTATCTCGGCCTGAGGTCTCTGATACGGGCTACTCCTATTATGCTACTACTGTTTGCACGGCTACTCCGTATGATTGCCACCACAGAAATAAATGACAACCATCGAGCTAGCACTACTTATGAGGTCGATACGTAGAAACTCGCATGAAACTAAGGAACTCACCCCTAAAAAATCTTAGTCAGCTTTGGTGTGGTTGTTGATGAAGTAGTAGAGTAGCAACAATCAACAATCATTGCAGCCATGCCTCGTTTCCATACTATACTTTGTATATTGTCGCTGGGCGGTACTGTGGATTCATTTAACTCGCTGTCAACGATATCAAATTATGCTCATAAAACATATGATGTGCAAAATAATATCTTACATTCAAATGATTATCAATGTAGTATACGCCGTAACACAATCTGCCTATCATTATCAAATACTGATGATAATGATATGAATACTACTGTTGATTTGGATACAGATCTTAATAAAGAAATTGAAGATGCATTGTCGTTGGCCCAAGATGCCCTATTGCAAGAAATGGAAGAAATGGATGAAGATGATACGTCAGAGGAATACATTGATACTATTGCAGATATGTTATTAGAAGCACCACCAACACAACCATCAACAATACCCGTAACAATACCTATGCCTCCAAAGGAAGAACCATCTGAGGCTATTATAACAGCTAGACTTGAGGAGACAGCTGAAGTAGAGGAAGATGATGATGAACCTCCACAACCACCAACAAAAGAAGATGATATATCGTTGGCAGAATCACTACAAAAGAAAGCTGCAGAAGAAATGGAAGTATTGCAAAAGAAGGCAGCTGAGGAATTAGAGAAACAAATGGAGAAACTTAGAGTGTCTATATTCGGAGTGAAAGATGAATTAGCAGAGACTGAAGCTAGTATTAAGAAGGAAGATGAGACGGCTGCTATGCTCAAGAAGGAAATTGAAAATAGTATAAAGGAAAGGGAGGATATGATAAAACGTATTGAAGAGGAGTTCGCGTGAGTATTTGCATTTTCATATATGTAATAGAGTTGTTTGGAATTTGCACATACTCATCATAACGATATCAATATCATACTATCCTGCTCATATAGCTCTGAAAAG
>Ga0214480_100662_pt1 | contig 16957 bp, 16 predicted proteins | sample M1_20Mar14CPVII9_3_FD_165042 | JGI IMG/M metagenome (GOLD analysis project Ga0214480, IMG submission 165042) | Marine eukaryotic communities from Monterey Bay, California, United States - M1_20Mar14CPVII9sort6BwellE17 | ecosystem: Environmental > Aquatic > Marine > Unclassified | place: USA... | reverse complement strand
TTGGACGGCTGATTAAAAGCAGTAGGTTGTTAAAGAGTTCGTTATTTTCGTCGGTGCACTCTTTAACTTTTTGACACTAGTTTGATGTGTTGTAATGGTCTGAGTATTTTATTGATGACAACAAAACAATAGACCGCGGATTGTACTTTATGGCTATTTGTTTTGTATAGAGGAGATGTAGTGATCCTGAGCAATATTAGCGCAATTTGGCAGTAGGCAGTAAGGCTGAAGGAAAATTGTATCCGGTCTCAATTTTCTAAGTGAATAAACAGAATACGACCCGCAGTGCCGCAAAAACGTACGCGCCCAGGGTGACCCCCCGGAGGGCTTAGCCCACGCAAGTCTCTAAATCTCTAAGTGACGGACTTGTGCTTGTGCTCTATGGCGGCTCATTGCAACCCTCTGATAGGATAGATTGATATAGAAAGGCGGACGGGAGATTATCCTTTTAGAGTAGCGGCAGCATAAGGCGTTATTGATACTAACTAGAGATACAAAAAGAAGTTGGCCCTTCTGGCAATTGCAGTGTGCACCAATCAGCCTCCCCAAACACACTATGTCATCAACTAAACTATACTCGCCACCAACCTCTCCCTCATCCATAACAAACATTGCATTATCATGTAAAACTTTTAGAGTATTTGGTTTGCATTCTCCTGCTTGGAAAAATGCGGCAACGTCAGCAAGTAATAACGCAAATGGAGATAGAAAGAATGAGATAGAATTGATAAGTAATGCAATTATAACGGCATTAAGTAATGATGCTGGTGGATATGGTACTGCTGGATTTCATGTGGTACGTTAGTTAATTTCTTGTTCTTTTATGTATAGATATTTTTGTGCTGTGTGCAGTTTAGAGGAACAAAGTTTGAGTGTACATCTTGTGCACATTTCTTTTGGGATTGATACGTACTATCTCTAGAGAGGGATTTGCAGTACCTACGGTTGTCTATGTGTATTAGAGGGGTGTGATACGGGTAATATACACTATGCATGTATGATGTGGCTGTGTTTTGTGGCAGTTTTTGCAACCTGCCTACGTGCATGCCCAATATAGGGATTTGCAATTCCCTTTCTTGCCCTATATCTCTTCTATTAAACTCTCCTCTATATCGTAAATAACAGCACAAGGTAGAGCAAGTTGAACAACATGATAATGTAGCATTATACAACGCCAAACTAATCCCATGTGATGGTAAAACGAATGAACCAATTAATCCCCAATCAATCTATACATTGACAGATAATGAGTTAAATGAAATTCAATACATGGGGAATGATAAATTCTATCTCAACAGCAATGCCTCAAACAATGAGGAAGGGAGGTTTCAAATTAGAATAACAGTAAGTAAAGCGTCTGTTGGATTGGCAGCTAAACGATATTACGAAGCATTATATACAACACGTCATGAATTAGATATAGAAGAATTATTAGATGATGTAGATTCTTGGGTAGAGAATGATGAAGAATTGAGAGAATTACGACAACAGTTGATTGATGCCACGAACAATAACAATGTTGATACTGAAAATAATGGAGAAGAAAAGCAGCCAATGGGATATTATATAGAAGTGTTATTACTCGAACCACACATTAAATCAAGTGATGCAGTTATCGCGCCGCCTGTTGAATTAGACAAGTCAAATCCAAAACGTAGTAATAGTAATAGTAGTGGATCATCATCAAATGGAAGTTTGTCACGTGAGGAAGAAAACAACCTCTCCCTCTCTTCTTCCACCAGTATCTTCACAAGAGACATATACACCACATCAACAACATTAACAAATCCAACAATTGGTATATATGAAAAGTTAAATATCAAGGTATATACGAATATAGGATTAGATATACGTAAATCGTTAGTTCGTATTGAATTTCCAAGTTTTAGTGAGGGTTGTCAAGACAAGACTTTTAGAGAAGTTTATCAATTGAATGCTCGGGTGAGTTGTGTTTGGTATGGTTTGTATCGTTGTTTGTTGATTTCGTTGAGTTGCTTACCCTAATTTGCGTATCCTTTTTCAAATCCACCTACCATATATAAACAACTACAGCTCAAGTCTGGATCATTTGCAACAGTATGTCGAGGTACACACCGTGCCACAGGGAAGAAGGTCGCCATCAAATGTGTACTACGTAAAGATTTACCCCCCGGTGACGATGCTGCCATATACGATGAGGTATTAATCCTATCAACATTACAACATTCCTACATTTGTCCATTAATTGACTTCTTCGAGGAACGTGAATGTTACTTTCTCATCATGGAACTCATGTCAGGCGGGGATTTATTCGATCGTATTGGTGCCAAGAAGTGTTATACCGAGAATGATGCACGATCGTTATGTAGGAAGATGTTAGAAAGTGTACGGTATTGTCATGAGAATTCAGTGGCTCATTGTGATATGAAGCCTAAGAATTTGTTATTGGTTAGTGATGATGATGATGTTTCGATTAAATTGGCTGATTTCGGATTTGCAACGAGGGTGTATGAACCGAAGAGTTTAACGAAGCAGTGCGGTACCCCATTCTTTGTTGGTACGTTTATGTGAAGTTGTGCACATGATGTGTCCATTTATATGATATGCGTCTTTATACGATGACTTTCTAATCTGTTTCCTCCCTTGACAAAACACACTCAACTCAGCCCCGGAGGTACTGATGAGGTCTCCTTACGATCAACAAAGTGATATGTGGAGTGTTGGTGTTATCATGTTCCTCCTTCTGGCAGGTGACTTGCCATTTATGGGTCGAACACAGAAGGATCTTTTCCGTAACATTGTCATGGGAAAGTACGAATTTGAAGGAGATAGTTGGGCACATGTCTCTGATCAAGCTAAGGAACTCGTGCGGCAACTACTGGTAACTGATCCATCTCGACGTTTGTCATCGCGTGAGGCCTTAAACTCAAGTTGGATGAGAGAACGTGGAAGTATGCTAGCCATGAACAAACTGCAGCACACGAGTACCAGATTGGCAGGGTTTAATGCTCGCATGAAACTTCGTGGGTCTATGCTTGCTGTTACATCTGTTGCAAGAATGAGAATGAGTGCTCGTAGTATGGTGGAAAGTGGTAGAAGCTTAGAGAATAAATCCTCCACTAGTGTTGGACCAAGCAAACGTTCAAGCTTTTTGGATGAATTGCCAGTAGAGGGTGAGAATAATGAAGAGGATAACTAAAAGATTAAAGGCATTACTTTAAGCTAAACAGTTCTTAATCTATTATCACACTACACTGATTTGTATACACTTGTGGGCTTCTAACAGCATCACCATCTAGCAGGTAAATGCCCCACACATAAAAGTACGTCAAAATATCATTCCATTCCTCTAAACGATAAACACAAGCAGTATCCTCCAGCTCCCCATATTGTTCATACCTAAACCAAAACGTTCTTTGGTATAGCAAGAGATGCATATTCCTCACGAATGGATGTCAAAGAGCGATCTTCTCTCATATCACATTCTGAGATATCCTCAATCACTTCATCAACTCCATCAATTGGTCCGTCAACGATTGAGAGCCTATACTCTGCCTTGTTAGAGGAGTCACAACCAAATGCTCCATCGCCACCAAGAAAGTCTAACAAGGTCAGAACGATTGCATAATCACCTGCGGCCAAATTATATGACTTTTTGACTGGTTCAATGACAGGCTCAGGGACTCCATCCAGTAGGCCTGACGTTACAAGATCAAGACATGTTGGAGCGTCATCACAAGCATCAGGGTATACATTCAAATGCCGAATTGCTAGGAAATACACTGGGAAGTTGGTATCAAGTACCAATGAAAAAGGTCCACCTGTATGTCTTAGACGATAACTGTCAACATCCCCTTCGGGATCAGGACCGGGTATTGATGAAGACTTGCCACAAATTGAATCACCAATGGCAATATCACTGTACTTGTATTCAACATCATCAAAACAGCCAAGATTAATATCGGAATCAAAGTCAAAGGGAACAACTTGGCATGCTTCAGACTCGGGAATATCCCCTTCCCTACAAACTCCTGAACTAGTTACATTAACATCTAACAGATCAATGTAAAGAAATGTCAGTCGCCATTCATCAGATTCATATCAAACTTTACCATATACTAGTAACTTACCATCAACATTGTTAGTACAAGCCATATATCCATTGCACGAATCATCTCCAATCTCCCCGGTATTGTTGGCTGAAGAGAGAGTGATACAAAAGATGAGTTAGAATGTATATAACAAGACATACAAACAAGTATGAGGCGACAAGGAGACTTACTACATGCCATAAATCCATTACAAGAGCGACTCCCAATAGTTCCCTTATTATTTTCACACACAGAAGGTCCCGTACACTGCACAGAACAAAGATTGTGAGATACAAGTAATGATTTTATCACATCTGACCAGATATGTGTCACGAAGTAAGGTTTAAAGATGTGCACCCACTTACCGAATCATCACCGATCAATTCTTCATTATGGAAACAAGCCTTTAAACCTGACTGACAGCTCCTTGCTCCAATCTTGGCTTTGTTCATTGTACACGCTTCACGCCCCAGACAACTGTTATCTTTGATATCTGCTGTATTGTCTGTACAAGATTCCTCACCGTTACAGCTTTTTGTTCCAATTTCCGCTTTGGTAGAGTTTTGACAAGCATGGGGATAAATACACGAGTCATCACCAATAGTCATACTTGTCAAGTCCTTACATGCGTCCGGACCCTTGCATGAGTTATTTCCAATTTCGACAGTAGAAGAGTCTTGACATGCATGGGTGAAAATACACGAGTCATTACCAACTTTGCCTATGTATCAAACAAATGAATGGAGACTTAGACTCGTATCAAAGCAAGAAGACATATATACATGAACATACATACCTATCAAGTTCTTGCATGCTTCTGGTCCCTTGCATGAATCTGTGCCTACAAACCCATCTAGGTCGACACATGTCATTTCTTCTCCAAGACAACTACCACTACCAATCTGACCTATAGCACCTTTGCATGCTCCCTCACAGCCACCAGGTTGACAATTGTCTTCTTTGGCTGGACAGTCGTCTGGTAAAGGATCACTAGTGGGTAAAGAGTCGCGAGACGGCTCGTGAGTCGGGTTATGGCTTGGTTCCGATGAAGGCTCGTGGGTTGGCGAATGGCTCGGAGAATGACTTGGGGTTGAGGTTGGAAGTCCAGTCGGGCTCAAATGTGGCTTAAAAGTCACAGCGTCAATGTATGCCGTACCAGTATCGTCCATCATGTCCATCATAGGATCACCGTCACAATCATAAACATATGACCAAGTAACATCACCAGAAGATTCAATCATTAAATCTTCCATCATCCACATACCTGTCATCATATCGGAACTGCCTTTCATTTCACCATCGACATACCAATGTAATCCACCCTCGGAAGGTGAATCGTCACAGTAATACCAGAAGGATAAGTTACCAGGATATGGACCAAATGTGTCATCAAGTGATAATGTAACATTGGCGGTACCATCCCCGCAACTTAAGTTTGGACTCTTGATAGACTGTGTGCTCATGTACGCCATGTCGTTTGTTATTGCCCAATTCATCTCTTTAGGTGTAGGTGCCGAGGTTGGTGTAGAAGTGGGTGTGGTAGTAGGGCCTACGGTGGGGCTAGATGACGGCTGTATGTGAAGATGGAGAGCAGGGAATATAACATGTGTGAGTAAGTGTGATATGTTACGGTATCCTAAAAAAAAGTCAAGTATATATTTCGATACAGCACAGACGCTTGTACACTAGCCTTACCTGCTTTGATGGCGATCCCGTTGGCACCTCAGTTGGCCTAGAAGAGGGCGGTGACGTGGGCTAAAGTTATTCAAAAGATGGTATGATATGAGACACTTTTGTGAACTATGAAACATCATCTAATGGAGATATAGTAGACTTACCCTTCGTGTAAAAGCACTGGGAGGATCAGGAGCTCGTCTCGTTGGCTTTGGCGTGGGTTTATTCGTTGGGGGGTATGTTGTGGGAAGATCTGTTGGGGGCCAAATAGTACTTGGATGATATGTCCACCAGGTTCCAGATGGAGAGGGTGAGTAGGTTTCATCTTCAAGCACACGTTCGGTCAATTCAGTACCAGCGGCATGATCTTCTTCTTCTGAAACATCTTGTAAACGACGACGGGAAGTTCCTCCTCCGACATGTTCAAGCCCCAAACCAGATATTCCTAACATACCATCATCAAGACTTGACGAAACAGACCACGGTTCATTAGGAAAGTTAGTATTACCTTCCTCAAATCCATCATAAAATGTTGAACCAATCGGTACAGTTGGTTGAATAGTTGTTGGTGCCATACTTGGTCCATGGGACGGCATACCAGTTGGCTGATCGCTTGGTCCATGTGACGGTGTACCAGTTGGCGAATGACTTGGTTCCTTTGTACTATCATCAGATGGACGAGGCGTATTCGGAGCAGGCGTGGGTGAATCGGTATCAACAGATGGGCTAGGCGTATCGTTAGATGGAGAGGGAGTATCATCACTCGGACTAGGCGTATAATAATCATCATCAGCAGTGGGCTGTAATGAATCCATAGTTGGATAAGAAGATGGGTCCATCTTGTGACTCTTTGTACCTCCACTCTTGCCACTCTTTCCCTTACCACTCTTACCGCGGCTCTTGCCACTCTTGCTAGTAGTTAATGCATCATGACTTGGACTTGGTGAATGACTCGAAGAACCTGAACTTGAACCGCTTGGACTAGGTGACATAGTTGGTTCGGGTTCACTAGGCGAGTATGTTGGTTCTTCCGTCGTCATGTATGCTCCACCGCCTCCGCCGGCGATATTAATGGTAGATGGTGCCTTTGTTGGATACTTCTTATCACCAATGGGTGTCAAGTTGTTATTATCAGACTTGTGTTCGGTACCCTTTAATAATGTCTCCTTGATTACTTCTTCTTCTACTTGTTGTATTGCAACATCTAATTCATCTTTAACTACCTCAACATTATTAATTTCTTCATTTAACTTTTCCATCTTCTTCTTCTTTGAAGTATTGATATGTAATTCATCTTCCATAACTTGGGATTGTATCTCGGTAGCTTCTACTTTTAGTAACTTTAACATTGTTTCTTTTTCTAATGGAGTAAGGTCAGGGTTTGATTGTATATCGTTTATAGTTTGAGAGATTGCTTGTTGAGCTTCAGGAGAAGAAGAGAGCATTATTTGTTCTGCTTCTTCTTTGGCTGTTTGTGCTTCAGATAGTTGAGTTGCTTCGTCTACCTGAAGAGATCTATCGGAAGCATCTTGTTGGCGTTGTTTGTTATTGTTTGATAGCAAGGCCCGATGATTTAAGTGTCGTCGTCCCAAGTTTAGAAAAGAGCGTCGTTCATTATTGCCTCCTTCGTCATTTCCCCTTCCATTACTATTATTATTGTTGTATAATTCAGCTGTACGATCGTCATTATTAGCAGATACGAAGATACCTGAGCTAGTAGCGAGGAGGTAGCATATTGCTATAGAGGTATATTTCTGTAGCATTACTTTACTATATATCTTCTATGCGGCTAATATTTGATTATTGATTGATTGGTTGATTGATATGCCGATATGTTTTGTGGCTAATATTGGATCAATATGTATCGATCTGAGATATCTTAAAATACTCGACGATATATCGACGGTCGATATGATATATGATTTTGCAATTCTATTCCTATATCTTGGTTAACCGCCACGGCGCTTATTGATTCTTCTAATAATTGATTGTGTAGCCAATAGGGGGCATGATGTATGAGAAAAAGCATATCTAAGCCGCCGCGAGTATGAACGATTTATTAGGCAAATTTCTAGGAGAGCAAATTTTTGATATTTGTCCAGCATGTGTCTAGCGGTACTTGAGAGTTGAATCGCCATGATTGAACAATTTATGTCTATTCTTACTGTCATCCCGATTTAATTCATCTTGTAATTGCTTATTTCTTAATTTGAGTTCCTGGACATTATCAGCTAATATACAAACGGCACGCTGCAAATCTTCTGGTTCGGCGGGCGATGGCTTTGCCATCTTACCAACCGGCTGTAGTATATTATCCTCCCCTCGTTTGGAAAGGTGTGAATGTCCATACTGTGAGTCTGTACAGCTCTTTATTAAATCATTTATTTGATGACGGGTTGCTGCCATTTGGTAATCACTCCATGCATGTTTCATCTTGTAACTTGGTACGGGGACAAAACAATCTTCCTTTTTATTACCGTGTTCCTTCTTGAATATGTCAGTATTCGTATATCCATTCTTATATAAACCAACATCCTTAATCCACTGCACAGTTAGACGATCAGAATAATTAATCTTTCCATCAACAACAAGAAGTTGGATTACCGCTGGATGGAAGTGATGTGCGGCAATAACTTTCCTCTCTTTCTCAGGAGATTTTTGTTTCTTCTTCGCCTTCCGTGATCGTTTGGGTGGAGAAGGGGTCTTCATACTTCGATCTCTTGTATCCATAGTACCATATTGTTCATAGTTTGTTTCCCCTAAAGCCAGATGATGACAAGCACGCTTCAACTTGAACAGTTTGACTGCTGCATCTCTCTTGCCACCCAATGTAGGGCATGAGAACTTTCCTCCTCGTGCATCACCTATACTTTGGAAGCATAATGTTAGTTTAGCACAATCATCATCACCACAGATGCAAGTAGCCCCATTTGGTTTATGATCAATATTGAATATTTTAGAACCAATGTGCTGCATAATGATATATACCTATGTAGTGTATGACAGAGAATGTGATATAAAGTAGCGAGTTGTGAGAGAGAAAATCTTAGAATATGAAGCAATATTTTCGCGGATATATAGCGCCTCACACAGCCATGTATACAACAAACCGGCCACATAAATGAAACCACCGATCAATTCTGATCTTAGGAGCATGTTATGAGGGTATTAGACGCTATATCCATCGTCCCACCACCTCTTATTGACAATAGATACCAACATCATGCATGAAAATGACTTTTTGCAAAACATACCTAGGGCTCTTTACACAGCCAGATTCGTTCAATGGCGGCTTTATTATTGGAATCAGCGTGAAAAGTTGGTCTAGTGGGTATATTTTAATTTTTGGAGAATTTTGGGTTTGGTACCCTAAGGTCAATTTAGCGAGGCTTATAGGCACTGATTCATAGGTTTATATTGAAATTGAGTTTAGTGTGGCGTTCTCTCCCTACTATGAGATTGACAAACGTTAAAGTATACGAATAATAATCTCAAGAATACGTAATTGCGTATAGTTTTATCTTATTTCTCGAGTACAATAGCAAGCAAGTAATATATGAATATATACTACAAACTTTTGCAGAGATGGCAACCCAACAACCTACCAAGAAGCAAAAGGTCGAAGACAACATTACAACATATAAAGAAGAAGTACTATTCAATAGTGATACATTGTCCAAAGTTATATCATATCTACCTTCAGTTGATTTACTAAACTTGGCACTGACATGTAAGAGGTTTGGTGTATCTAATAATAATGATGTGCCATCGCTTATTGAGGAATCAGCACGAATTGCAATTCAAGACATTGCAACAGAAGAAGAATTAGTTACACTGCCGTACTATAATGGAGAGAATTCATTGGCAAATTATCATTATCTTCAATTCATGACAGGTCCTCTTACTTTCGATCGACTTGTTGGTAGTGTTGAGTATTTGAATATGGATGATAAATCATGCGTAAAGAACAATACTAATTATGATTGGGGAACTGCATTTAGAATTTCTCTCGAAACACGGATCAAGGGGATCATGATAATGGCAACAGTGTTCAGTGCTGTATGTATTATTCATACAATGGAAATTGTTGCACTAGCAATTGGATAGGTTCTAATGATTATGGAACGGATAAGACCTGGGATGGAACGGAAAGTATGTCTTCTAATGGCACCATAGGAATGCTTCTAGATTTGGACGAGGGCACATTGTCTGTATACAAGAATGGACGGAAGCTGGGAGTTATGAAGAGGGGATTAGCAGGTGAATACTGTTGGGTGGTATCAATACATAAAGGAGTGCAAATTACGCTCAAACGGGGAACGATTCCACCAAGTTGAGAGGAGAGAGAATATCTATATCATCATCTAATACCAAATAAGTAGAAATGAACACATGATATGCACCAAAAATAGATTTAGATATATATGAATCTTTATTTGTATCAACTAGTGTACTTCTATGTTTATACCCATGACAAAGCGTTAATAAACATATACACACCTAACTGAGAAGCTATAAGATCAAATGATTGAAAAATCAGCTAAGCCATCTGCGTCATGAGAGGACCTTCGTCGTCTCGGCGGTGGCGGCGGAGGTGGATTCCTCTTACTTGTCGTTACAGAAGGAGAACTATTATCCTTCTTCTCATCATCAACTAGACTCTTCTTCTTCACATCTCGATATGTAGCTAGTAAGTCTCTAATCGAAGCACCTCCATCTAGACGTGGGTCATTTGTCTCAAACATATCCGTACTATCCGGAGGAGTATCCTTCCTACTAACCATTTTCTTCATTGTTTCATTAGCCTCTTGTCGTAAGGAAGCTAAGAAGTCTGAATTCTCTTCCATCTTCTTACTTGATGCACTACTTGTACTTCCCAAACTTGCAATACTACTGTCAGACGATTCCCCACTTCCCGGAGAGCGGATTGATGACATCCAAGAGAATACTCGATTCCTACCATTAGAGCCTATGTCATTATCACATTCACGAAGTGATGAACTATCTCTCCTACCACCAAGAGGTCGGTTGTTATCATAAATGAAATCATCTCCACCCCTCTTCTCCCAGTTCTTACTGTTTTGTTCATTGTACCTACGTCTACTCCGACGACGGCCAATGATAAAGAATGCCAATACACCCCAAAAAATGAATATGGCAGCTATTCCACTTTTAGCCCCTGTCGATAGACCACCACCGGCTGTATCATCTGTCGCCTCTGCCGTCACTTGTGCTTCTGAACTTCCTCCTGATGATGATTCACTATCCCCAAAACTTGCATCGCCACCAACAAAGGGGGCATTAACATACTCTCCATCCTCCCTTGATAAACTCATTATAAATATATCCGATGCTAATCGTACATTCGGATCACTCCTCTCGGATCGATATCGTTGTAACCCACCTCTTGTATTTCCCATGATTATAACATTACCTTCATTATCACATTCAATACCCCCACCTCTTGCCAACTTATCTTCATATACTGTGCCTAATTGCTTAGCCCAATATACTGAACCAAAGTCTGTATCGAATGATACTACGAATACATCTGACTTGCCACCCACTGGAACAATCTTCTTCTTCTTCTCGTCTTTATTTGGTGGTAAGATTCGTGTATCCAATGCCGAACCACCATCAATCGTACCAGCCAAATAAACAAACTTTCCATTGGGTGATACCGAACATCCCTCACCCAATACATCCCCGCCTTTTAAGCCAGCCGGGTGTATCGATGGTATACGTTGTTTCCACACCGTTGATAAGTCATGTAATTGTATCTTAAGCAGATATGCCAAGCTTGCCTCGTCGTTCGAAGAAGTTGATCCAACAATATATGCATGTTTAACTAATCCACTAATTGGGTCGGGTGGTGGTAAACAAATTCCCGTAACAGTTTCATCACGACCGGTAGTTGAATCGATACGTTTCGTTGGATGTTGCTCTTCATTCTCATACATTGCCTCCTCAACCGTACTACCAGATGTTACATCCTCTACAGGTGTAGGTGGTGGCGGGTTTAACTTTGTAATAAAACCATCATATTCAACATCACCCAATGAATCATTAAGCTTACGTGTCGTACCACCTAATAATAATAAATCTTCATCCACTGTCCGTCCTTTGATATACTTGATAAATGATGGTCGAACATCCTCTGCATCATTTAATTTAAATCCAAAACTCCATCCTAATTTCATTGTTTGTTTTATATGTTCATCTTGTGTTGGTTCGATATTCATTAATTCTTCATAGGGTGTAACTGATACTTGTTGTACATTCACATAAAAGTTGGTACCATACTTGGGAACACCTCCACCGACTAATTCTGATCCCTGTCCTAACCCTGCTCCACCCAGGGTAACATCTGCCCTTTCTTTCAATTCCCCATTTACAATCTCAAATGCAATTTCTGCTTTATATTCAGGATTTAACATCTCTTCCTCTCTTCCCCCTTCGCCTACTTCGACAGAATCGTCGGAATGCATACTAACTACATATAACTCATTCGGTATACGTTCATTTTGTGTGATGGATGTTGGATATATGAGGGGTGAGGATTCAAGTGTCGTACCGCCTAGTAATGCTCCGTATACTTCCCCTTCTTGCTTGTTGTCTCCTCCTTGCTGTACTGACACTACTTCAGTTGATGTAGATATTGACAAATCATAATCAGCAACAAATCCATAAACTTTTCCTTTACTAATAATAGGTTGTTGCTGTTGCATTGTTGATATAGAATGTAAGAATCCACCATGATTCATGTTATTACTACTTTCGATATTCTCCAACTCTCTACTCTTTTTATCTTGCTCAATATCAAAAGTAGAAGAGCGTAGTAAATTACGATTATTGTCAGGCTTCTTCTCAATATTAAACTCCACCAATCCTCCCATATCACTACCATTATCCAACAACTTATCACCATTAAACACAGCCAACGCAGCTTGCTCTTCGCTACTAATCGGTGTTGGTTGAACATGACCAATCAATGCCAACTTTATTTTAATATCATCATCCCTTCCTCCATTGCTGCTTAAGAGAGCATCATGTACACGTGGCAATTGGATTATATTGGAACATACCTCGGTATTGTGAGGTGTTCCTATTATTTTTGAATATATTAATTTTGGTTTCTTTATTGACTCTCTTCCAACATTGTTATTATTATTGTTATGATTTGACGACTCGTCCATGTGTAACAGTTCGTCAACTGAATTGACTGTTACCAAACTACCATTATGCTCAGTTGGTAATTTATATATTGATAGGAAGCAAGAGCTATTTTCTAAATGATTGTTTTCTCCCTTCTCTTCCTCTCCTCCACTTTGCTCGCCTTCGACTTCATTTAACGAATCATTATTATCAAAGTAATGAGAGTAAGTACTACCAACTACATATAATAATGAATTTTGTGAATTATAATACATTGATGATGAATATATATCATCTTCTTCTACTATATTAAGAGATTGTTGGGATTGATAACCGTAGGGGATATACTTTGTCATTTTTTGGGCTTAGAGATTCACGCCTTACGAACTATCTTACAACAATCAGTGCAACTATCTCTCCGACCTTAAATGTAGTGAATGAGTTGGATAGTATGTGGTGTTGATTGATAAGAGTGCATGCTGCAATGAAGAGTGTATTTGTCGTTTAGATCCGCCCAAAAAAAAGATCGTTCAGCCGGTATCTTTTTATGAGAGAATAGTCTGAGAGAATAAGAATGAGGAAGAAGATGTGTTATTTGTTATCAGCCGCGACGGCTTTAATCTCATCGTCCCCCCTGCTCATCAGCCTACTGATGATACCAATCAACAGTATTGAATGAGCTATGAGATATGTAGTATATAACATTGTTTAAGGATACCACTGAGGAGAGATTGCTCACTCAAACCATATTGTTTTGTTTGATGTTTGATGTCAATTCTAGCGAGAGAGAATGAAGCTTGTCCTACTCAGCGCATATCTTATATCATATTGCAATAGTTTTACTATTCCGAGTATTTATACATTCAAAATAAGGCAGCGATCAACAATTAGTAATATACTACTGAATGAACGACACACCATTGATATCAATGTTGATGTAAATGTTGATATAAAAACGGAGAATGTCAATCAAAACAATAATAATATGCTCCCTCAAATCAACAACACTTCAAGCAGTAGTTCATATAATACAAGATATACAAATGGACAACAAACTAGTACATCAGTGTCAATAACACATCGAAAGCAAGATGGCGGTAGTAGTATCAAACTACCAACCTGCAATGCACAACAACAAAAAGCATACAGTTCTGAATTATCATATGCAACAAACTTTACAAAGACAATACATGATATAGTCATACAATACATAATACCATCTAGTAGTATAGTAGATTTACCGTTGCAATACTTTGAATTTCAATGGCAGAATGACAATCTTGCAACGCCGTCATCAATATCGGAAGATACCAATAGTAACAATATTAGTACCAACTACGGAGTATTAGACCTTGTCAAATCATTAATAACTGCAGAGAATGAACAGCAAATCGATAATGCATTGGCAAATGACTTTACTACTACTGATAGTACTAAGTTATCTGTAGGAGAGAGTGCTGGTATTGGTTGTGGATTACAAATCTATCGAAAGGGTAAGCTGGTGCTTACTGTTGGTGGAGGAGGAGGCGGTGGAGGAAGATCATACACTGTTAGTAGTGAAGAAGGATATGAATGTGGTGGTGGAGGCGGTGCATCAATCTTCTTACCAGATAGTAATGTTATAGCTCGTGTTGGGGGTGGCCATGGAATGCAAGCTGGATATGAGACGGAACATAATCCAAAGTTGTTCATTGAGCAATTGCAAAGACTTCGAGATTTATATTCCAAAGCGGATATCAATGACGTTGCCATCATGGGTGGCGGTGGCGGAGGAAGTGGATTAACGACTAATACAAGTGGTAGTAATGGACGAGGGTATGGTTTTGGCTTTGAAATAGGATCGATGGAGGGTATCAATCTTGCCAAGAAGAACATGTCAAGAAGAACTAACGAAGCGTCAAGTGACAATAATGGAAATCCGTTAAACCTTCCTGAACATTTGTTGAATGAAGAATGGGCTATCCAAGTTGCAGAGTACATATGATCCATTCTTATTTGGTATTAAATGATATAGATAAACTCGTCCTCTCAACTTGATGGAATCATTCCCCTTTTGATACTAACACTAGTTCCATTCCACATCGAAGCTATCCAACAATATTCACCGGCTAGACCACTTTTCATCACTCCTAGTTTCCGACTATTCTTGTACACAGATAATGTGCCCTCGTCTAAATCTAGTAGCAATCCCAATATATCACCATCAGAGGCCATACTTTCCATTCCATCCCAATCAGTGATATCACAACTAGTAGTATCAACCCAATCGCTTGAAAAGCAATCCCCACTGTATGCATTGTACATGCAACAATGAATATCGTTATTATTGTCTTCCCCATGTACCATACTTCGAGAGAAGTTTTCGTAGAATATGCTTAGAAAGGGAAATCCTTTTGCACTTTCATTTGCTTGCCCTGGTCTCATTACTCCAATAAACGAGCTTCTAGTATTGCTATGGAAGGTAAACGATACATAATGCTTTCCTGCCCTCAGTATATTGTTGCTAAATGCAGTACCCCCATCATCCTCAACATCCGAACAAATAACACAGGATTTATCCTCACTATTTACATACTCAAATCTTCCAACAAGTTGATCAAAACCAAGAGGTTCTCTCATTAATTGAAGATAATGATAATCTGCCAATGAACTTTCTCCATTATAATGTGGTAATGCTGCTAGTTGTTCCTTTGTTGCAATTTCTTTTACCAATATCTGTGTAGACTTTTTAATAACTGATGAATCATCATCATCATTTAGCCCAAACCTCTTGTTGGTTAATGCCAAATTGAGTAAATCAACCGAAGGTAGAAAAGATATAATCTTTGACAATGTATCACTATTGAATAGTACCGCTTCTTTGCAATTCTCTGTTGTTACCTCCATTATATCTTTTGCAAAGTAATGTAAAATGATTCTCTTGTATTTATCTTTCTTTTTATACTCCAGGAATGATTTATGTTAAATCCCGGAAGGCGTACATAAAACCCGACTATTAATAATAGAATAACTCCTTATAAGCCCGTATATAATGACATCTCTCAAGGACACCTTATCGTACTCTAATTCTAATCTATTCTAATAATCAACAAATAACTAAATAGCCGGGCGCACTGGCGGGCGACGGGCCTCAGGTGATTTTATTACACGGTGGAATATTTTATATCGAGTTACCTCAACAACGTCACAATCAACGATACTAACGGCGCTCTTAATATCGGCGGCAGCAATATACAATCAAGATTAGTACTAATTAGTAAATAGAGAGTATATAATTACAATGTTTCAAGCAGCCTTCATAAAACGTGCATCAAAGCTAGCCACACCGGCTACTGCAGTGGCAACATTATCAACAATTGGTGTTGCAACAACATTATGGCAAAATCAAGATGATAAAGACATACAAAAATTAAACAACAATGCCAGTGGTATACCGGTTAGTGGTATGAGAGGAAAGGTAGCATTATGTGAAAATAAAAATGATAAGAATAATAGTGTTATTGGTATGTTGGGTGATATTAAGGAGAAGGTGAGCGCGTTTTATTTATTATGAGAGTATTTCGGTGTGTGTTTTTTGGCATTACAGACTTATGGTCGGGGTGTGGGTAAGAGAATTATTAGATATGGTAATTACATGCTTCTTTTATGTATGTATGGTTGGTTGTATGTATGTATTAGTTTTTGAAGGTGCCGCCGACGAATAAATATGATATGCACATTTTTGGGACAGTTTTTACTGCAATTGAGGGTGTATGTATTGTACGTGGGATGTAAATAAATGTGCTTATCTCGCTTCCAAAAGGAATTGTCTTTGGTTTTATATCATTTCAAATCACCCCCGCTAATCCCCAAAATCTCTGCTCAAATCTCAATATCTCTCAATTCTCCACACAGGTTGAAACTATTCAAAATACATTGGGAATATCAGAACAAAGTACATCCAGCCTCGCATCTAAATCAACAATAACGTCTAGTAAAAAGGCAGGTATTGATGTAGTATTGGGTAGTCAATGGGGTGATGAAGGGAAGGGAAAGTTGGTTGATATGCTTTCTCAGAT
>Ga0214480_100661_pt1 | contig 16984 bp, 15 predicted proteins | sample M1_20Mar14CPVII9_3_FD_165042 | JGI IMG/M metagenome (GOLD analysis project Ga0214480, IMG submission 165042) | Marine eukaryotic communities from Monterey Bay, California, United States - M1_20Mar14CPVII9sort6BwellE17 | ecosystem: Environmental > Aquatic > Marine > Unclassified | place: USA... | reverse complement strand
ATGGTTGATACCTTTTTTGTGTGTGAGGATACTGTGATTACCTTGAAAATTCATTTTCATTTGCATTTTTTTGAGCTCATAACCTGGGATGTAAACTCATTTCAAGTATGGGTATCCAATTGTTGTGCCCCCTCAATGTTAGACGGTATCCTTATTTTTTGCCTTCATTTTTTGTTGGTTGCAAAGTTGCAATAGGTAGGCGCGGTGGATAGACGCTACTATGAGCAACAAAACAACAACTAAATCCACAACAAATGGTTCCTCTACGTCCCCTAACATGTCATCCACCTCAAAATCAAATATGACACTAAATGGTGATAAAACCAATGAGCAATTAGTTGCTCAAAATAATAATACTAAGTTGGCAAGCAATAACAACAATGTTGTACACCAATCTAATATAATACAACATGCCAATACAATAAAACAACGTCATATAACCATTAAATCAAATCCCAATGAAGGTCATTCAATACCACTCTCGGGAGGATCGTCGACTGATAATGATAGTTCTTATTGTACAGAAATTGCTAGACGGTCAGTTGCACGAGCGGCGTTGCATTTGGGATTAGATGGGATGGAGGGCGAGGCGTTAGATTGTATGGGTAGTATATTATTGGGTTATATGGAGATGGTACGTATTTTTTATCCCGGCGTTTACTGCATTGCAATATGTTGCAAAATATTAATTTTTGTGCACATCTTATGGTCAACTCAAAATTAATGTCTCTGTGTTGGCTATATATTCAGGTTGGTACAACAATATCATCAAATGTAGAAACATCCGGACGGTCATCAGCACATAGTAATGCATATGATGCATTAAATTCTATACAAGATTGTACAGCACCCGCGGCTACACAATTACGCACTGCGGCAGCGGCACCACAGCCACCACAAACTACTACTCCATCTGACTTATTTCAGGCTGACAGTCCATTAACAGACCATAGCAAAATAAAAGAAGTATTAAATGATCGGGGATGGGAGGGATTGGCCTCCTTTATATTTGGGCCTGATTGGTTCTCAATACCATTAGAGGGTGAGGATAATGATAATACGGATGAAAGTAATGTTGCTGCCAGCAAGGGTGGCACTACTTCATTAGCAGCCGGGGGTGGTGGCAAAGAAAAACAAAGTAATGGAAAAGCAACAATAACAAAGGCACCAGGTGGGAAAGGATTAACAAATAATTCAGGTGGGAAGGGTAAACAATTATCAAATATGGCAGGGAATCCAAACAATGCCGCCGCAAATGAGAATAATAATACTAGGAAAAGATCAGTTTCATTTTCCGTAGATCGACAATCGAGTAGTATTACGACGGATGGTGGAGGGATGATGGACGACGGTACAAATATGATAAATGATATTGGTTCATTAAATAATGATGCTGTAATATTGGGTAGATGGCATGCTCCATATCTCAAGGATATACCGACATTTCCAATAACAGGTCTCAACCCTGAGGATATTGCCAACCCACATCGATTACCGGGATCTCAAATATCATTATCAATGCATGATTATGCCACTGAAATGGAGGCCTGTCGTGAAAGTACAACGACGGCAGCACTAAAACGACGTGGAAGTAGTAGTGATGCGGCACAATCGGCCACAGCAAAGGCTAAAAAGTTACAAATTGATATGGCAGAAAAGGCGATGATAATGGCATTGCGTATACCCGATGATGTATATGCTAAAAAGGACATGGTATGGGGTGCAATTAAGGATAGTAATGCTGATGATGACACCCCAATGCCCGATGCAGATTCAAAAAAATCGACTGGGGAAAAGAAACTAAACAGTGGCAAGGCTACCACCACGGCAAAGGTGATGTTTGACCCGTCAACAAAACAATCACAGTCAGAGTCATCACTCAACGAATTATCGGGACCTCAAATACATCGACCATCATATGTGCCAAACTTTTTACCACCATTCCCCACCAACGAATATTCAGATTTGGCAAATGAAAGATTAGCCGCATCTATATCAACAACCTCTGTTATGGGTGATGTTATGTCCCGTATGCACCATCGTAAGGAGAAACGGAAAGCGTCAGGTATTAGTAGTAGTACATCAGCAGATGATAATAATCAGAAGAAGAAGAAGATTAATAGTTCCGAAAGGGATTCGGTAAGACGGTCTGTGATTGGTCTTGGTAAAAAGTCAGTAGGTACCTCATATTGGGGTTCATCAAATTGGTTGGATGATGATAATGCTGAAGCTGGTGGTCAAGGAGGGGGTGTTCATACAAAGTCAAACAACATTGGTTTGTCAGATGTATCTGGTGCATCAGTAGAGGAGGGTGGTAATACAGTAGCAGCAGCAGCTTCTCCCAAAAAGTCCAATTCAGATGTACAACCTCTTGTTAGAGCAAGTGGATCGAGACTATCCAAGATATTAGAAGGCAGTATGATATAAGACGGCACATTAGAGAACTGTCTTGGAATTCTGGGTGTTGAGAGAGATACATAGGCAGAGACTGCGAGGGATGAAGATCTAATAGATCGTCCTAATCCTAAATATAATATCATGTCAGTAATCAATACTTCATCTAGCATGGTATCTTCATACATATATAGTCTCACCCAGCAGATAGTATCTGGTCTTAAACTACTACTCATGTGCTCATGTAAATGTAGGGGAAGGTGGAGGTAATGTTATATAGCTTAATTGTAGGCGATGCTAACAAATAAGTACTGGATTATCAACTTAAAATCTATACACTAGCTCGTAGTGACTGATATCGCTGTTTGGTTCATTTTCAGTAGCAGTGGCCTCTGTTTCGTCATTTTAATTCACTTTGTGGTGGCCCCTGACAAATCACCTCAAGCGAGTTGAGTTGGCCTACATAATATTGAGGTGTTGTTAGATCATATGCAACGCATATAGTATGGAATAAACCATGGTAGTAGAGTCATCATCACTGCTAGCAAGCCTTGCCATCGGTCGGCGGCGGCGTGAACGTCGTGAGCGTGAAGAACAAGAAGAAAATGATAGGAGAAACAACTTGACCATTACCCTTTTGCAACAACAAATAGCTGCAAATATCGCCAGACAAAGACGATCCATATCTCCATTACTTCCAGTCATACATGAAGTTGACAGTAGTGACGATCATTCGAGTAGTTGTGGTGGTGTTGTCGTTGTTACGCCTGAAAGAAGTCAGTTTATCTTCAATAACACATCATATGCACCATCATTTCATAATGAGAGCTCAACTATTATGCCAATCAATTATGGAAGTTTTAGTATACCAATATCCAACTCATATGATGAGGAGATTATGCTATCTTCATCGTCATCTGATAGTGATGATTCCCCACTACAGTACGAGGGTACTAGAATAATAACATCTCGCTATAGAACGAGACAAAACCCAAGAAGGTATACATACACAACACTCCTCTCTGCTATGCTTGCGATATCATTATCAGCTGTAATGTGGGTACCTCTGCTTAGAGAAGATCAACCACCAACAAAAGTAGAAGTACCTCCATCGTATCCTCCATGGGGATACTTCAAACAATTGCACGATAAAGATAATGAAGGGAGAGATAAAAAGAAATATGGGGATCCAGATTGGTACTTGCATAAACATCATTCATTCGAGAAGATGATTAAGATGGATGATTCTATATTTGGTAGTAATTATAAAGATGATGTTGCAGATGATGAGGATAGTGCAGTACCGATTGGAGGACGTAGCATACCAACAGTGATACAACCTGACATAACATTTGGTGATTTGGCAGCACTACTTGTTCCTCCATATTTCCAGCAAACTATCGACTTGTGTACTTCTACCATTGTTACAACCGATACCAAGAATAGTACATCTGTAATGCCTGATCAAGTTTATCTTCTGAGAAAGACTATGCTAAAGACGAGGGATCTATTTGATGTATTCTCTCCAGTATACTCGAAACATTCATCGTTGGGTAAATTTGAGCATATTGTTGAAAGAAGTTCAAGTAAGCATGTATCATGGCACATATTTGATCTAGTACTACAATCTGACGCCTATACAAGTAAGAAACATCGAAAGAGGGAAGAAGCAAAGGAAGAAGAAGCGAGTTTTCATGACCTATGGAAATTTTTACGTCGTTATCTTGATCGAGGTTATGTCATGATTGGTGAATATCAAGATTTGGATCATGCAAAGATCAAGTATACTTCTGAGCAGCTATCTGAATATCAACAGAAACTATGGCAATGGAATCATGACTTCATGAACTTTGTACAAGAGAATCGTCATCACATTAGTTTATACCTGTCCCTGCCTTGTAAGAAGAAGCATCCTACGTCAAGACACGATGAGTGTAGACATGTGCACTCTCATTCATCCCATTTGTTTTGGGGAAATATAACAAGAGAAGAATTGCCTTATGGGAATGTGGACACGGCAACCGCCGCTCTTGGGAAATTGGGGGATTCGCAATTAGGTAGAGCCGAGATGTATCTCCGTGATGCAATCGGATATGATCATGTCATCCCTTTATCATCCTCATCAGTAGATGCTCTAGCAACAGACGGACAGGTTGAGGGCGACAGAGCTCACCAGATATATCACAATTTAAGAAAAGAACTAAGAAGTTTCGTCGACGAGCTGGCCTTGTTTGGTAATCTCCTTCTTCCTGATTCATCCTTGTCGCCTGAGATTGCTCAGGGTAATTCCACCACATCATCCTCTGGCAACAGACAGCAACAGACTGAGCAGGCATTATATGCAGTGAAGCGTACAAGGAAGACGCTTGGTGACCTCAATGATGATTATGTCAAGTATGCACAGTATGTTGAATGGAACGAATTCCCAGAAGAGCAACATCAATTGCAAACTATTATAGAGGCTCAATGGAATTACTTTAGGATATGGTCAAGAGAGGTAGATTTGTTTGCTCGTATCCAATTCTTAAGAGATCAAATGGCTGAAGTTCAAGAGGATCGTGAGTAGATCTCTTACATTGCTGGTGTCTAAACCCTAACCCATACCAATTGTCTTTGCCCCTCAAGGCCTTGCCTATGACAGTCTTGATACTTTTTTGGTAGATCGGAAAGCAAATCCTACCAACCACTATATCATTGGCAATAATGCTGCAGATGCTGATTCAATTATTAGTGCCATCACATTAGCCTATATAGAATCAAAGCATGGTAATGAGGCTACTCCAGTCGTCCCTATACCTAAGGAAGCATTCACAAATGAGCGGCCCGAGATTAATCTCCTAATGGACTTAGCTGGGATCAGTAATGCACAAGATAAACTGCTATTCATTGATGATCTTATGGATATCTTAGCAAATGGGGAATCAAAATCTATATCACTTGTGGATCACAATACTCTAAACAAGTCTTTACAAACCTATCAGAAGGTCTTGACTGTAGTGGAAATTGTTGATCACCACAAGGATCGCCATCAATATGAGGAGACATGTTCAGGAAAGCAAAGAAATATCGCCTTTGAACACGGTCGTGCTCTGGTGTCAAGTACCACAACACTTGTTGCTGAACGATTGCGGGAATATGAGTCTCCTCCATACTCTGCGTCCATTGGAATACTCTTGCTTGGAGTGATACTGCTAGATTCAGTAAATTTGGATGATTCGATAGGAAAAGTTACCAATCGAGATCGAGAATCAGTGAATGACTTGATAATGAATACTGGTTGGAACAAAGCAAAATCATCATCATATCTAACAAAAGAGAGAAATGGATATGTCACTGTTGATACGGATGAGTTGTTTAGAATGTTACAAATGGCCAAGTATGATCCAGTCTTTTGGAGTCAAATGTCGGTGTATCGATCTCTTTCATATGATTTCAAATACTTTCAGGCAGCTGAAAAGTTTGGAATATCTTCTATTCTCATGTCGGGTGTTGATTTCATGACTAAGGAAGGCTTTTGGAATTCAACCTACTTGTTCATGAAAACAATGGAGATTTCGTTTCTCGGTATCATGTTTGCTTATTATGATGAGCAAGAAGTATTTCATAGGCAACTTGCATTTATTTACACCATTGGAGATCAACTTGTAGAACGAAGCGATTTGGTAGATGATATGTTGGCATCTGAGGTATATAGAGATGCCGATCTTCAATTAGAGGAAGTTATGATACCATTGGTGTCAATAGAATACCCGAACTTGCAGGCACGCTTATTTGATCAACACAATGTAGCTCCGAGTAGGAAGCAAATAGGTCCACTGCTTGAAAAGTTATTAAACGGATAAGATAAAATAATGAGTTGCTGATCTGATGTATATATTATCTAATGAAATGTAAAAGCCTGAGCAGGAGCAATGTATGAGTAGGAGTATCAGTATGGCGAGGGGGGTGAAGACAAGAGGTGAAGGAAAGTGCTGTGTTTGCCCTGCTCCACACAGGTGTTGAAAGTTATTACCGTTGTTATCGGTATTGATATGATATTTGTAGACCATATTTCATCAGTACATATGATAATGAATTGACTACAATAGAGATAAGAGGACAGAGAAAGGGTTTTTGATTATGACCCCAATATTCTTCGCGGTATTGAGAAGGATTGGCCGGTACAACTCTACCATTCTTCGTCTCCTTGAAGTTCTCATGTTTTGCAAACACTCATTGCAATTTCAAAATAATACATCACATGCTCCTCCTATTGATCAGAAAAGTAATATGATACCACGCCTCTTTTATTATACAGCATAGATAGTAAAGAAGAATACTGGTGAGTCATATTACTATCATACCAAATATGCTGAATGATATACCAATACCACATATTCTCATAATTCTTTGGGGCCTGTCTATTTTTTAAAAACTTAAATTGCACACATTTGATGTGGGATGCCAACTTTATACATAGACTCTATGTGTAGCATATATTAACCAAAACCTATCGCTATAAATATCAATGATTAGTAGGTAGGATACACCTCTGTGCCTCTGTCTGAACAAATAACACCACAACGCCAACACACACACACATAGATACACACACGCACACTCACACATGCCACCTACTCACACATAAATACACAAACTTTTAGGATTAGAAGGGTAATACAAATATAGTCTATGATAAAAGAGGATTGTATGGATACATTTGCTGCCAAAAGTGATTCTGCCATGAATTCATCCCCTAACCAAGATGTTTCTACTGTTGCTAAGGGGCGGGTTGAGAATGATGAGAAGGTGGTTGATCATAAAGCAAATGCAAAGGATACTGATGATGATAAGGAACGTGGATCATATAACTGTAGCCGTTGTGGTGTACCCAAGAAGGGACATGTTTGTCCATATCGGCCAAAGACTAAAAGTAAAAAGAGAAAGAAGAAGAAGCATCCAAAACGAACACATCAAGACCTAATACACATCCAACATCGGACTAATAATATTAGTAATTCCAAGAAAGTGGGGGGTAAGCGAGTATTATCTGGTGGTGATACTGATGCTACCATGAAGAAGAAGGCGGGGGCACAGAAGAGGCCTCGGACAAGTAAGTTACCAAGCACTACTGAAAGCCAAAAGTCGGTTAAAGATTTCCTTTCAAAGGCAGTGAGTTCTGTTGTGGATACTGTTGCCAGTGAGATATGCTATTGTTCTAGTATGTTTGAGAATAATGAAAACAAGAGGAGACAAGTTAACTTGGACAGTAATGCTGCATCCAGTTCGTCAAGAAGATCTACCACACCTTTAGATGTACCACCTCCGAGACAATCCCATCTTGACTCACAAGATATGAGGAGATATGAGAATAATGGCGAGACTTCTACTGTTGCACAATTGTACAATAGTAGTACTGTGGTTGGTGCAGTGAGGAGGTTTGTGAGTGATGTTTACTGTCCCTTCCTACTCTCATCACAAAAGAGGATGGGGAATACTTCTCCCAATGTCTATCGTATCCAGCTGTCTACACTCCTTGCCATACGGGAGATGCTGTTGATGAATGCCGATAAACTATTTACATTCTCTACTTTGAAACAATCATCTTCCAAGGATTCAAGTGAGAGGAAGTATCTATCATTTGTTTTTGCTAATGCAATTGTCAAGAATGCGACTCGACGTCTGCCTTCTCGTGATCGGGATCAGGATCAAGTATACTCGGACTTCTTACAAGCTACGAGACGATATGATTCCAAGAGTGAAGACTTTCAATTTGCATTAACAAGAACGGATGTCCTAGAGGTGTCAGAGCATAGAAATGGGATACAAGTTGGTGAGCAAGAAAGGTCGCTTCATAAAATTGGTTTCAACTATGCTAGATCTAGGCATCCGTTATTGGCAACAACTGAGACAGAGGGGGGTGGAGTTGGTGGTGGGAGGATGTATGGTAGCACGTGTCCAGAGCCAACTGCTTGTGCTGCAATCTATATTGAAACATCTACTACTGATGAGGTAAATACTGAGGATGCCGCCACATTAGAGTCATTCAAACGTATGCTGAGGAAACCACCGCCATCCAAGAGGAGTAGTAGTGAGTGTATAGATTTAACTTAATAGGTATTATAAGTGGATAGTAGAACAGTAAATAGTTATATCATTAGAGCTCGGAGGTAGCCTTGTCTTTGTTTTGACAGTCAGTGCTCATAATCATTCGTATACACGTCTAATCTACTCCTGCTTCTTTTCACCACTCCCTTGTATAGGATGGGTGCCCCCAATTGCACCAATTCCAAAGACACCGGGTATTTCTAAAATGAAACAATAAGATGTGAGCTCGGATGAAATAGCAAAGCAAACAGGACATATCTCCTCCAACTCAATCATCTACTCACCATCAGGATTACTCGTCCATATTTGCTTCATTTTATTGCAAAACTCAACCGGTGGATGAAAGTGATCTATATTCTCCAACGTAATACGCTTGATCTTCTTGTTGAAATGTCTATTTTCATTGTCTTTTGATATGATTGTCGTGTTCGTATATCTCACGAGTGTATCCAAATGACTCGGCATATATGATAGCTCTGGTAAATCTTCTATACCTCTATCCTTGAGTTGTTTCCAACTTAGTAATCTGGCATAATCATATAATTCAAAACTTGGACGAAGTCTTTCTATCCACCCACCTATCAATATTGGATCAACGCCTTCTTTTAATGGATCTGATTTGTTGGATTTATGCTCTTCTTTGGAAACTGGCCGATCACAAAACATTCCTCCTTTCCAATTGTTGAGTGGACACATTACCTTCTTTACTGCATGGTCGAAGAGTTTATCTGCAATCACGAGGTCAAAGAGCTGGAGTCTACATTTGGCAATGTTTACTTGATCACGGCTTATTCTTTCCTCCGTTGCTCCTGACATCCACCGTACATTCAAATTATCTGCAGAATATGGTCCTTGATCACCCTCGAAATCCTTAAAGAAGTGCCCATTCTTCTCATTTCTCCCATTCTCCTTTTCCCTTGCTGTTACTCTCCGAAATGCAGTTAGAAACCGCTGATTATAATTTGTTAGTAAAATAGAGAAATGTTTAGTGTTTTAATTCTTATTACACAATACCAATTAATACAATGATAACCGACTCACCTTGAACGGATCACGGACTATAGTGGTAAAGAAGAGTCCTTCACGAGCTGTCTCACTCACAAATGGTAGTGGAAAGTTTGGCGGCAGCTGTAATTCATATGATATGTACTGCAATCCATAATTTCTATAATTTGCTCTAATATTGTCTGCCTCTACCTCTGTCATAATAGTCCAATACGAGTTGGTATACAATATTAATCATTTGAATTATAATGAGATGAATTCATTCAATCATAATAACAAATACTACTCGATAAACATATAGCACACTTACCTTCATTATACGAAACTATACATTGTTTTGCCTCCTGCCAACAAGCCCGTGTTGCACATGGCGTATACCCTTTAGCAAAGGCATAGAATTCCGTACCTGCATTATGCTGCATATGAAAATGGACTATAATCTTTTGATTTGGGTCGGTATATTGTTTGGTAGCGTTATTGTTTTTGCAATTGACTGATTGTGTATTAACATTAACTTGCCAATTTTCTGGTTTTGGTGATGGTAGTTTCCAATGAAGATAGGATGGTACTAATTCGTCATTATTGCTGTTACCATTGTTGGATGTCGATTTCATTGCTGTTGATATACCGGCAGTACGTCTTAACACCACATCATCGTCGTCAACTGGTATGCCTTCCTCCAAAGATGGTGCATCTGATATGGATTTATATGTATTATTGCAAGGGAGTATTTTCAATCCAATGTTGCCGATGAAGAGAGCTGACAGGGCTATTACATTGAATAAAACAGCTACTAGTGGTCCTCCTCTCATCATCCTCTTGTGTTATAGTGCTATTGGTCGATAGAGATAGACCTATTGATAGTTGAGAGTAAGTAGAGGGCTCACCACCATAATTATTTCACTAACAACCGTTCTATCGCTCTTTTTAATAACGGATGCAATGAGATCATTTTTACTGCCCGATCATGCTCCTACTGCCCTCTATTGTGCAAGCGATATATCAACATTCACATAAGTCATGATCGTAAGCAATATCGATCGTATGAATCCAATTGCATATAGTGTTAGTTTATTGTATTATTTCTGAGGAGTTACAACGATATCATCGAACATAAGATAATAATCGACTATTTATAATCGACATAAGATATGATGCTCGACTTATCAACAGACTTTGCAATTGGCGCTGCTATATGTGGTGGTCTAAGTTCTATCTATCTCATATCAATAAGATTAAGTCCTCCAGAAAAGATAACTAATATCAAGAAGGTGCAAGAGTTCGGATATAGTAGATCAGCGTCCACTGGCAGTGCAAGAAGTTATCAAGGAGACGACGACGATGATGTTGAGTGGACTCGTCATGCCAAAGCTTCCATACTTCCAATCAACATGTGTATTGTAATACCAACTTTATTACATGTATATCGTGGCGGATCAGAGGCTTTATCTCCTTCTGATCCAATGACCAGGTTAACAGTAGTAATCAACGGGATAGTGGGGGTTACTCTTTTCATTTGGACAAACTTAATGTTTCATCGAGCTGGTGGTACTCTTGCACCTTGGGACCCGCCATTAGAATTTGTCGTGTTTGGACCATATCTATATACTCGTAATCCAATGATGACAGGAATACTTCTAATCATAACAGCAGAGGGTATCCTGCTTGGAAACGTGGCAATCTTAGGATTTTCAATGTCATTCTTTGTCTTTAATACAATATACTTCATTAAGAAGGAGGAGCCACAAATGAAAGAAAGGTTTGCTGATTATGAAGATTATTATGATGCGGTACCGAGATGGATACCTCGGTTGACTCCCTACAAGCAAAAGGAATAAGGTAGTATTGGTATCAGATCATAGTGATGATGAAAGATCATACACGCAACAACCTAATATTCTATCAATATGTTCTCCAACCACGAAGAAAAGAATTAGTATATACAATATATGCTGTCTGAAATGTAAATTAGACATTATCTGTGTAAATAAAATGACCTGGTAGTTTCCCATCGGCTCTAATTGTGCCTATGCCATCGACGTTTGGTATCTCATCGATATTATGTGTCCATATCTGTTTCATCTCATTGCAAAACTCAACCGGTGGATGGAATTGCTCTATATTATCTAGTCGTATACGCTCAACCTTGTCAAAGTGTGCTTCCGTAACTGTCATGTTCATATATGTTGCAAGTGTGCTTAAGTAGCTTGGCACTTCCGACAGCTCTGGCAAATCTTCTACACCTCTATCCTTGAGTTGTTTCCAGCTTAGTAATCTAGCATAATCATATATCTCAAAGCTAGGACGAAGTCTTTCTATCCATGCACCTATCAAAATGATATCGGTCTCATTCAAGACATTAGCCGATGATGATTTATGTTCTCCTTCTTTTATAATGTTACCGCATACTCGTTTGCCCTTCCAGTTGTTGAGTGGACATAGTACTTTCTTTGTTGCATAGTCATAGAGTTTGTCAGCTATAACCAAATCAAATAGTTGCAATCGACACTTTGCAATGTTTATTTGATCTCTTCTTATTGTTTGTTCTGTTGCTCCTGACAACCACCGTACGTTTAAGTTATCAGCTGCGTATTGATGATGTTGTCCCATCTTCAGATCATTCCAAAATGGAGAATCTGCATTAGACCCTATTCCTTCTTTATATCCAATTCTGCTGATTCCTGTCAGAAATCTCTATTTGTGATATGTTATGAAGTTAGTTAGAAGAGAAACAAAATGATATACGAACATATAGTACACAAACATATACATAAACTACTGCTCACCTTGAATGGATCTCTGACAATAGTTGTAAAGAAGAGATTCTCACGTGCGTCTTCACTAATAAAAGGCATCGGAAAGTGAGGCGGTAACATCATCTCATAACTAACGTATTGCATACCAAACTTCTTGTAATTTGCTCTAATATTATCTGCTTCAGTCTCTTCTTTGTATGATATCATACAATGTTTCGAATGCTGCCAACATGCTCTTAATGCACATGGTACAAATTGTCTTGCTAATCCCCATAAATATGTCCCGGCATTATGTTGCATATGATAATGTATTATAATCTTTTGTTTATCATGTATTGTTGGTTTGTATTGAAATGATGTTATATTTTTACAAAATCTAGGCCGTTTAAATGACCAGTTATTTGGTAAGTTTGGTTGTGTTGTATTCCATTGAAGATATGATGGTTTTGTTGTTGCTATTGAGGATGATATTGTTGTTTTATATTTAGTAGAAGATGATGGTGCACCGTCCTCAAACAATGGTTGTGATGTAAATTTAGTTTTGGATTCATTGCATTTCAAATTAATAGAATGAAATATTATAGCAGACCATGACACTAGTAGAAACACTAAGCCTATCAACCTCTTCATTGCAACCAATCTCAATATTCAAGTAGCGTTATCATAATCCTCCGCAGCTGCCTTTACTTTTAGTACCGATGATAATGATACCTCATTTTATAAGGCCAATGGTAGGATACCCTTCTTCTTTATGTCATTTTCTTTTGAAGCAAACAATAATCGTCTCTAGAGCAGTGCTCTTTGATAGATAATATGTTCATAGTTGTACCACATTGAGAAACTAACTGGACATTGACACTTTACAGATTAATAGTGATAATTAAACTACTGACGTTTGCCGCCGGATAAACTTATCCATAGACTATAAAATATTAATTTTTATTATCCACGAGACGGTGCACCTGACCTTGCAAAAATACTACATACCTCTACACCATGCCATCATCCGTATTCGATCGATTAGCAAGTCAGGGTACGGCATCATCACGAGTTCGAGATGCAGAGGAGATTGCCTCGCGTACCAAACAAGAACAGAGGAGGGCTGCTAACGCAAAGGCAACAACACCCAAGAGAAGTACACTTAAGGAACAAGCTTTGAAACCACCTCAAGATCAAAAGGCTAAAAGTCCAAAGAGAACACAACAGCAGCAGAATGATTTCCTAAATCGACTATCTAAACAAGAGACAGCATCATCGGCAGCACATCATACAATTGATAGACAGAGTTCACACATTAGTCCTAAGAAGAGTACACCAAAGCCAAAGAAGAAACTAACTCCTAGTGAGAAGAGTGCTGTATTTAATCGTTTATATAAACAGGAAACTAGTGCTACTAAAGCCCATCATGTTAAGGAGGAGAAGGTATCAACAGCGACTACTACTTCACCAATGAAGAAAAAGTGTACACCACCACCAAGTCTATTGAAACGGATTGAAGATGAAAAGAAAGCTGAAAAGAGTGGAGGATCATCAACATTAACTCCTATACAAATGAAATTGCACATCCGATCAAAAGATGACAAGAAGGAAAACAAATCATACTCCAATCTCGAAATGCCAGAGGGAGAAGTTCGACGACAAATCAATCTCTATCACTCGAAGAAAATATCAGCACATGCCTTGGCATATGATATTATTAATGTATTATTTGATCGTAAATTTGTACTACCTGCTGGTGGAGCACAGCAGTGGGATGTAGGTACGGCAATCTTGGAAGAGTTGGACTGTATTACTGATAAAACTATATTAACTATTGAGGAGGATAAAGATACGATTGTATGTTATAGTGCATGTAAGGAGGCAGTGCATACTAAAGAAGATATGAAATTTGTGAAGGCAAAGTGTACAATCAAAATATCAAGTGAGAATGTATATGTTGATGATTATTCGTTTGATGTTACAAAGTAAGACAATTATTTTTGGGGAGTATTGTGTAGATGGGAAAATGAGAAAAGAGATATGGTATGTGTGGCTAATAAGGGCTAAAGTACAAGAAGAATAGAGGTTCAACTTAAGTATCTCAATTTATGGAATGAGGAAAAGGTTAGATGAGCGATGAGCATTGAGTATTTGCTTGTAGACTTTAAATGCAGGTAGATATAACATATGACCAAATTTTTAATTGTTGAGACACATCCTCAATACAATGTATTACTCAATAATGTCAAGACTTTATATTTACCTTCCTAGACTGTTGTTGTTGCAAATACAAGGATATCAATTCAATGTACGATGCTTCAATGCCATCTTCCATATCCTCAAGTATTTGTTTTTGTTGTGTCATCATTCTTTGTAGTATTTTCGATTGTCGTAATGACTGTTGTTGTTGTTCTACTCCATTATCACTACTACTTGTAGTATCCATACTTGTACTAATCTTCCAGGAAGATATGCCGTGGTTGTGACAAATCTCTTGCATTCTTATTGACAACTGCATCCATTCTCGAGGAGAGTAGCCAACTACCGCCAGGTCTGCACATGACAAAACAACATATACCAATGGCCGATTGTGTTGTTTATTATTTGTTCCTTCTTCTTCCTGATGATCTTTCATAAATGTAATCCACTGCTGTATCTCCTGCTCTAAGAAATCAAGCTCCATCCAATCACTATCATCTTTACATGATAAATTAGATGCATAAGATACATACGATGCATTAGATGAAACATTGTTAGATGATGGCGGTAGTGGACATCTGCATACGATGATTAATCCGTTAATCCGCTTCAATAATGGCAAAAGTGAAGCAACATTCGCATTACGAGGAGAAGTAGTTATTATAGAAGACTGTATAGATTGAATATCATTATCGGTAGTCGTCAGGTCATCTATAATTTGTTGCTGATCATGCTGTTGTATGTTCATATCCCAACATTGAACTCGTATACATACTGTGGATTTCTTTACTTGATCTTCTTGCGGTAGTATCTGAATATCATTTTTATCGTTATACCAAATAGTAACATCCTTCTTATAATAATCTGCCAATGTTGTCTCGGTAGTAAGTGCACTACCACCAAATGTATTACTTGTACCCAAACTATTGAATGTTGTAGTAGAAGATTCTCCATTAGTATTATTGACATTAAGTAAATCAGTTTCACCAGCTGAAATGGAGTTTGCATATCTTCGATTGATAAACTTTTGTACTAATGATGATTTACCAACATTTGCGTTACCCAGTATTGCAATCTTACAAAGATGAGTTGGCTTTGGAGGAGGAGTTGTTGGTGGCGGCGGTGGTGGAGTAGTAGACAATGATAGACCACATTTTACACGCACTAGACTTCCTGAAATTGAAATGTCATTGCCATTACTCATAGTGTATTGATCTGATTTCTTTATTAACACCGAACCTAAGTCAACACCCGAAATCTACTACCGATTAAAAGACTTTAGAAGCTACTGATTGGTGACTGTTTCCAATATAACCGCCGATCTCTAATAGATAATAGAACTGCAAAAACTGCAACAGCCAGGGCCCTGCATGCACCGACGTCATAATCCACCACCATTCAAAAAAGTATTCTCAATAATATCACTTGCGGTAATGCTTTATATTCCTTGTATATTCAACACATTCATTAAATGTGCAGTTATTGCTAACCGCATATTAAATGAATGATTGCTTGTAACTTCATCTCAAGTCTCATATCTCAAATCTCAAACTCTCATAAAAATCTGGGTTGGGACGGTACGAGTAGAGCCGCTATCAATACTACCGCTGTAAATAAATCGAATATGGGAGGATTATCAATAGATTTCGGTTTAATTAATGCGGATAATGTTGAGCAGGTTAGTTTTGGTGTAACTTTTATATGTGCAATACCTTATGTTCACTTTTTCATTATGTGTCATTTTTTATTATCACCACCGCTAACACATAACACATACCTATTGCACCTGATATATGTATAGCTGAAGAAGATTAATCAAGCATGCTTTCCGGTATCTTACAATGACTCGTTTTATGAGAAGATGGCCGGAAAGACGGTAAGTTGTGAAAGTTGACCCGTACTATTGTCTTTTGTATTAAGTGCTCACATCATATACAATATTCAATTTCCAAATATAGGATGAGAATCTATGTAAATTTGCATATTGGAATGGATTTGCAGTTGGAAATATATGCACTCGGATAGAGGCTATACCTGATTGGTAAGTGGTGGAATGTTGTTTGTGTTGGTGTGTTGGTAGGATGCCGATCATACAAATTGCAATGATTTAATATATCGTATTTGTTTCCTTACTTCATCCACATTATATGAAACAGTCCTGGGAGAAATCGAATCTACATAATGACATTAGGAGTATTGGCAGCATATCGTGGACATGGTATTGGTACCAAATTAGTACAATCAGTCCTTGACTATTACGAAACACAAAAAGATGATAAGTTAAATCAAGTTGATGAGATTATGTTACATGTACAAACTTCGAATAATGATGCATTAAAGTTTTATTGTGATAAGTTTGGGTTTGAAAAGGGTGAATTGGTAGAGAATTATTATAAAAGGATTGACCCTCCACATTGTTATATCTTAAAGAAGAAGCTTAGATGAATTGTCTGATGAGGACGTCAAGGCCAGAGTACATTGATTTGGGTCAGTAACACTTACTAATCCAACAATTTATTAAGCTAGCAATCTGTATTTGTGTCTATATATGCTAGTAATCTGTA
>Ga0214480_100660_pt1 | contig 17006 bp, 12 predicted proteins | sample M1_20Mar14CPVII9_3_FD_165042 | JGI IMG/M metagenome (GOLD analysis project Ga0214480, IMG submission 165042) | Marine eukaryotic communities from Monterey Bay, California, United States - M1_20Mar14CPVII9sort6BwellE17 | ecosystem: Environmental > Aquatic > Marine > Unclassified | place: USA... | reverse complement strand
TTCATTCCCGACGAAATTGACGGGGAGGATCCAGTATCACACAAGAAGCTCCTCAAGCAGGAGGCGATGTGGGCTATAACCAAAGACATCTTGGGGTTCACTTTCGACGGGAATGAAAAGACTATATGGCTGGAGGAACCAAAGAGGGAGAGTCTACTTACCACGCTCCACAAGTGGTTGAGGGATGCACGGAAGTATAAGAATAAGGGCATCCCTTTCGACGAGTATAGATCTACACTCGCCAAGCTTCGACATGCTTTCATCTCCATCCCTTGTGGATTGGGACTGCTCTCTCCGTGCAATGCTGTTCTCAGAGCCGAGCCAACGTCAATCTACCTAGGTAGGAATAGTCACCTCCTCCAAGCAATCACCGATATTAGAACTCTACTTCGAGAGTCAATAGCAGCACCAACAAAATGTTCACAGCTCGTAGCAAGTTGGCCTGATTATGTTGGGGTGATGGATGCTTCTGGGCATGGCGTGGGACTGGTAATCACTGGGGCAAAGAAGGGTTGTCCACCCACCGTCGCACGTTTCCAATGGCCTTCTGATATTACAGCATCAATCGTCTCCGACGATAATCCAGAGGGAACAATTACAAACTCTGACCTAGAATGTGCGGGGCTACTACTTTGTTACCTGGTTATGGAGGACGTGTGCAAGATTGCCCCTGGAGACCATGTGGCCCTTTTCAGTGACAACTCGCCAACAGTGTACTGGACACGAAAATTAGCATCAAAGAGTTCAGTAATAGCAGGACAACTCATCCGTGCACTGGCTCTACGGCTGAAGGTATCACAAGCCTCGCCGCTCTCTACCCTGCATGTGGCAGGAGATGCGAATGCCATGACTGACATTCCATCACGCTCGTTCGGCGACCCATCAAAATGGTTTTGTGAAACTGATGTCCAATTACTCTCACTTTACACTCGTGAATTCCCTTTACCCCCACAGCTCTCCTGGAACGTGTACCGGATCAATACAAGGATCTCGTCAAGGATTGTTTCAATACTGCGGATGCAGCATTTTTCAATGGAAGAGTGGCGTCGACTACCAAGTCCAGGAGAACACATTGGACACGTTGGACCATCTGGGCCCGACTTGTGGGAGTGGACCCTACGCTACAGAATACCCCATTTCAAGAATGCGTCAGTAGCCTCAGGGGATTTGCAGCAGCTATCAGAAACGGTAGATTCAGTCACCAGCCAAGTCAAGTCAGAGCTACAACGGTTAGTAGCGCTATCACAGCCGTTGGCAAGGCGTGTGAAATGGCCCACGGAGTAAACCCAACCAAGAACCAGGGGGGCAAGTTCCTCCCTCGAATCCAAGAAACATTGGATGGATGGCGGAAGAATGATCCACCTTGCAAGAAGGAGCTACCAGTAGAAGCGGATGTGCCAGAATGGTTAGTGGACAAGGCATTGGAGATGGGATCAGACGAGAAGGATCTGGCAACAGCGGATCTGATTCAGCTAGCATTCTATTATCTGCTGAGGGTCGGTGAATATACAAGCAAGTCGAGCACACAGGAGCCACTCTCTCGAGCCCAACAGACTCAACCTTTCAGAATGAGGGATGTGGCATTCTTTGGCTGGAGCAAATCAAGGGGACGGATTTTTAGACTGCCTCAAACTGCCAGTGATGATGAAATATTGAACTCCAAGTGCGTCACTCTCCGGCTGGATAACCAAAAGAATGGTTGGAAGAATGTGTGCATAAATCACGAGCACAATGGGGATCCTGTACATTGTGGCACAAGAGCAATAGCACGACGATACATCAGCATACGTCGCCACACAAACAACATGGACACACCTCTCTACACCTATTTCGACAATGGCGACAAACGGTACATCACAGACAAGGATATACGAGCGGCAGTCAAGAATGCAGCTACAGCCCTGGATTATCAGAATACAAGGGGCATACCGCTCAGCCACATCAACACTCATTCACTTCGTATCGGAGGAGCTTGCGCGTTAGCACTCGCAGGGTACGACGATGTGCAGATAATGAAGATGGGGCGATGGAGAGGGGCCACATTCCAAGAGTACATTAGGGAGAACCTCTCAAATTATTCAGAAGGCATGTCAACGAAGATGAAGGAGGTACATGGATTCGTCCAGATTGATTCAGGGGCTTTCACAAATGTCACAGACCATTGTTGTGATATAAAAAACGATTACAATAGCTACAGATCAGTAGCAGCGGCAGCATAGAGAAAGGAAGGAAGGAGGTAGGACAAGACGGGCTCTTTCCCCTCTCATTGTCCTCTCTCTCTTGTTAACAACCACAGCCGTTTTTCACACAAACAACAATAGAAGATGCAATATTAATCAGTTAATGACGGAGGTATACCCACCTGACGACAAATTATATTTACATTTTTTACACAAGTAGTTGGAACACAGGCCGAGGACAGTTCCAACAATATGTGGTAAGAACCACGAAGGGGATAATCAAGCCATTAGAACACTAGGGGATCAGTGCAATGTATCAGTGGTAATTGATTTTGTTACAGTTGTACAGTTAAATGGAGAAGACAATTTTACAAACAAAAATATGAAAAGACAATCAGAAGTGCTACAAAGACAGTTTGTTTCAGGCTAAGAGAGACGATGATGCCCACTTGATGCGCGTGACCATCATCTCATCTCACAGCCGTGGGTGGGAGCATTTCATTTGCCAAACCGCCATTGCAACATTGACTCGAAAGACGAGTCTGGTGGGCAGCTTTGCTAGTTGCAAAGTTGGGGGGGTAGGATTTAGCACAAGTCTAAACCCTACAGTTTTGGCACCCACTCTCACAATCTGTACTATTTTGTAGCACTCTCTCTCTCTCTCTCTCTTCTCTCACATTGCGGTAGCATCCAAAAGACTAGCGCGTAGGCGAGAGGAATGCACCGAGGTCCAGTCTCCGACTTGATTGGGGTAAATGACAGCGAGCGAAGCGTCTGTCCTTCACACCCAGTGCACCCTCCTTTGGGCGAGCTGCAAAGCTCATTCTTTGTTGCAGCTAGCCACCATACGCTGGCTTTTGTTAGTAGGGACGATTAGACGTAGTATAATCGCTTTTTCCCACTCCCCACCCTTTGACCAAATGGCAGCTTTGCTAGTTGCAAAGTTGGGGGGTAGGATTTAGCACAAGTCTAAACCCTACAGTTTTGGCACCCACTCTCACAATCTGTACTATTTTGTAGCACTCTCTCTCTCTCTCTCTCTCTTCTCTCACATTGCGGTAGCATCCAAAAGACTAGCGCGTAGGCGAGAGGAATGCACCGAGGTCCAGTCTCCGACTTGAAGGGAAATCATGTGCCACGGTGAGTTTGGGATGAATTGGGCATCCCAAAATCCTTAAGAGCACTCAGTGGGTGGGCACAGCATCCTGTAGATACTTTCTCTCATGAATATGTAATTGACATCATTATGTACATATGATTGACTACTACTATACACACCACATTATCGTTACTGCAATAGCCAACAAAGATACAGCAGCCGATGTTGATGGAGCCGCGGTGCTTGTTTTAGCGCTTCTCTTAACACTCGAAACAGTACCATTGCCAAACTCTGCAGCATCAGAACAAAGACGCAGTAACATACCGTTAAGCACACTGGCTGCATTTTGCATAGACACTGCGGAGGCATCGATACTCGACGAGTCTTCCTGAGCAACAACTAAATCATCTGCTCCATCATCACTTATTCCTCTTATCCCTAGAAATGATACAACAACAAACAACAGTAGTAATAATGAAACTGCCAATGGCAACAAAAGTACCACCACCTCTGCCAATGAAAAGAGTAGTGTATTGGACACATATGCGGCAGCAGCATTAGGTGTTGGTAGTAATTTTGGAGCCGTGCCAGTACCAAAAAAGATATCAGGAGTTCGAAAGGTCAAACTTCAAATGCCAAACAGTGATTCAGTAGTGGCATTTGATGATCTTAAACCTGAATGGCAAGCAAAAATGAAGGGTAAATTTTTGCCAAAACAACCGGTTATCGTGAAATATAATAACCCAGATAGTGACGACAATATGAAACCATTGTTCTATGCAGAAAGACTACAAAAACGTGGATATAACAGCAACGACAACTATGAAGACAAAAACAGTTTGGAGTACGTCGCCGGACAACCACAATCTGCACAATTGACTGTCGATAAATTACTCAAAGCAGGAGATAAAGGTGTTGTGCATAGATACAGATTTTCAGTAATTGGTTACATTGAAAACAACAACGATCACGTAGCAATGAAGAATATGGGTGAAAAAATTGAAAAATATGGAGGAGAATATGGAGCACTAATTATCGACCAGAAACTACTTGAACAGGCCCTTACTGAGGCAGCTGCAATTGGTAGGGAACTCATGAAAAGTAGTTCAACCAATGATTATTACATTGTTACACCATCAAAGAATAATAATAAAATTTTGGAAAAGTATGAAAAATTTGAAGATTTAGTATCAACTAAGGTTGGTGTTGGTAAGTGTTGGGCTGATGGGGGATATTCAGACTCAACAGCAAATGGAGCATTACGTAATGGTCATATTACACAAGAAGGAATGAAATGGAAGGAGGTATACCTTAGAAAGTTTAATAGAAACGATGGTAGTTTGAAGAAATGGTTAGCAAAGATTGGAAATGATGCCACACGTTATGAAGATATTGAAACAGACAAAGAAAGGTTGAATGAGTTACTTGAAGTTGAGATAGCCCAATACTATTTGTATATCATTAATGATGAGAAAATCAATGAGAAAACAGTACAATTACCAAAGAATCTCTCGGTGGAACCTTTTGGTACATTTGGGAATGCCACTAAGGTTTGTGGTAAGTTAGGAGTGACAAGTGGCAGGAAACAACAAGATATACACGAGAAGTTAGAGAAGAAGAATCTAAAAATGGCTGGACATGGCCCTAATACCAAAACTTGGGCAAAAGGAACGGAAGTGGCAGAAGAGGCATGGTGTGTGTTGGAAATCAAAGGTTCAACATATCTTGTACGAGGATCAGAACTAGTATAATACAAAGTAAACTTTATGTTACACAGATTTTTACTACAGCTTCGATCATTCTGAGCTGCTGCTGCTGATTCCATATCTACAACTGATATGTTATAAGTCTCCAGTAACCATGTAGCTTTCTCTGCATTGGCTAAGAAGGTATTAGAACTGCCTCCATTTGTATTTCCAACATGGACTTTTGTTTCTTTTCTACATGTAGATGGACATTGGATTAGCTTGTCTGTTGTTCCAACCTCTTGAGCAATCTTTAATAGTCTTTCATCAGCAGGCCAATAGAATCGTTTTGTTACATCACCATTGCCTTGTATAAAGTGTGAAGGCTCTATCCATGTAAGATTTCCCCCCCTATGATATGGATATGCTGGCGGTGACTTCTGGTAGTCTATACCATCTAACGGTATGGGATCATCGGGAGTAGATCCCATTGGCATATCAATCTGTAAATCTGTTACAGCCCATTGATCTGGTACTACCACATCACATACACAATTCTTTTGATCATCATTAGTATTGACATTGGCATTGGCATTATCATCCTCATCTTTCGCCATTGAGAGATAGCCCGTTGTCGAACCAGCAATGCCCATTACTATTAAACTGTCAATATCATAACGACTAATAATAAACTCTGATGCCATTGCAGTATTGATCAACCCCAACCCACCAACAACACCCACAAAGCATGGATTATTCGTAATATACTTATTCTTCTCATCTAGTGCATACTTTGGATCATAACATCGTAAAACGGCACTAGTCTTTCTACCTCTCTTTCCTTGTTCAATTGTTGCATATTCATCAGGTCTACCTCCCTCCTTCTTATATTGTTCAAAAAATAAATCGAACTCGTATTTGTTTGGCCATACAATTCCTGTAACGAATGAAGTACATGCATATGGATCAACTACGCCCTCCTGTGGTGCTGGACGTTCCTCTGGAGGTGGAATGCATGGCACTGCTTCTTCTTCTTCTTCTTCTTCTTCTTTATCATCTCCTACAACAACATTATGATGTAGTAACAGGTAAACTAAGAGAATTATCCTCCTCAAAACGAATCTCATACTGTGCAGATTGCTATTGGACATTGATGTTCATAATAATATACGTATCTGATGCTATATTCAAAATGTCATCAACTATGTATTAGCAAGAAGGGAGGTCTCCAGAGATATACTTAACCATCGCCACTACTAATGCCAGCCGACAATATACCATTTATCATAGGCAAAAGCAGGTGAGGAGGATACCCCGTAGGATTTCCATCCCCGCCTCCCCGCCCCTTTTGTAGTACAAAAAATAACAACTGACAGTAGCTCCCATAGAGTCTGGGTGAATGCAACTCAATAGCTCGTATACCGAAGACAGGATGGCTTCACTGCTTTCCTTACCCCTCTTTTTAATTGTTATCGTCCTTTGCATTGATGTCGGAGTTGTTGGATTCGCTATTTATTCACCTCCCAGAGCGACGATCGGTAATGGTAAAAGATCTTCTTCAACATCAACTACACAACAATATCTAATAGATCATGACTTGGCATTAGAGATGGGCGCTGCGAGGGGAGCATTCGCCCTTTGTTGTAAGTATAATACATAACATAGTGTGAAAGAGTGTTGTCGTAATCTTGTTGCAATACACTGTATATATGTAACTAACTCTTGTGCATATCTTATGTCTCTTTATGTCTTATAAGTCTATGGGGCCTTGGGAGTGGGTAGTATTAGGTCGGGAACTCATACCAATTGTTTTTAAACGATATGAAACGAATTCAAACTTAAAGAGTAGTAATATAGCAACATCCAAGAAGAAGACTGATCTAAACATAAGAGGTTATGCCGAACGAATCTATTTAGAAGATATACAACCAATATTGTCAAATAAACTGGATGCAATATCCATTGCAACGAAGTATCAAGATAATAAACCGGAGAAGTATGAATATACACACCTCAAAACACAAAACATACCGCCATTTCTAACATTCGAGGCCTATCAACGTGCTAATCCTACTTCCAATCCAGTAGCGTTACGTGCATTATTCGATAGCTTCTCAAATAGCTTAGGCGGTATCAATTCTATATCACCAATTACGGCACAAGAACGGATTGATGAGTACACTAATAATATATATACAATGGTCCAACGACTCAATAGGAGTAAGGTATTGGGTTTATCGGCATTTATCTTCGTGTTATTATTATTGGGATTTGTTGATTATTTAACGATTTATCATTTATGGAGAGGATTCTTTCCTGAATGGAATGGATTTATGAATTTGCCATTTAGTTTATTTGATAGGGAGATTGGAATTAGTGTCTTGCCAAAGTTTTTTGTGTGGGAGATCCCAGATATATGAATAGTCAATTTGCAATACAACCATAGAGCTATACTAAAACTTTTCGTCATATTGGTGTTTACTAGTTATATATTGTCTGTCCTGACATCTCCTCGGCAGCTCTGGTTCTCTGGTCACTCTTCATCTCATCTATAGACACTTGACGGGATTCATATTCTTCTTTTGTGACATGTCCAGTTTTAAATCCTTCCCCGACCATCTTCAAAGAGTTACCTTCCCCACTCCTTGCTCCATAAAGTGTTTAATTGCTCGATCAGTATTCCCATCAATGTATTCAATTCCACCAAGTTGATACCTTGCCATTTCATGCCCTCCAATTGCGGCAATCTTCCAGTGGTGGATTATTTTTTATCATCTACCTCAACCCTATCACAATTATCATGTGCAACACCAACCCCAACAGAGTGTTTGTGGGAAATTCATACGTATCAAATCGGCAGCCAATTCCCCATCAAGTCTTTTTATCTTTTTGTCTCGATTTACTCTTCATTTCATCCATAGAGTGTTGATGGATATGAACTAATATGGAATTGAAGAGAGACTAGTCTTTAACTTTGGCGGCTTTGGTCCTCTCTTCACTTTTCATCTCATTAACAGATGCTTGATAAGCACGTAATGTACTTGCATAGTCATCCTTTGTGATATATCCAGCTTCATAACATTCTCCAACCACCTTCAAAGACAACTCAAATCCACACTTTGCTGCAATTATGTAGTGTTTCACTGATCGTTCAACGTTACCATTATTACCTTCAATTGCACCTAAATTGTACCTTGCCTGTTCATGCCCTCCAATAGCTGCAAGCTTCCAATGATGTATAGCCTTTTTCACATTTTTCTCAACACCCTCTCCATAATAATATGCATAACCAGATTCATAATGTGCTCGACATGACCCAAGCTCTGAACCCTGTTTAAATAATTCAAAAGCTTTTCTATCGTCTTGTGGTAGATGCCAACGACCTCGATTATATGCATCTCCAAGTTCGTAATACGCCTCTGGATCGTTTTGTTTCATCCTCTTCTTCACTCTCTCGAAAAACTCTATTGTTGACTTGTGTAGTAATGGAACCCTACAGAGGAGACACCATTTTTTTATATTGCCACTTGCCATTTCCTCAGCGGATAAATTCATACATTCGATACACACCCTTTTTCCACAGCATGGCATATATAAAGTCCTCACTCCACATATTTCCTTCTCCCCCGCAGAATGTGGCATCGGTAGCATGCAAATTGGACAATCTTCTTTCGGCGGAGGTTCCGCAAATAGCTCATCATCGTCATCATTATAAGATATATCTAACCTACCAATATTAATATCCGATACATCAACAGAACCGGCATTATTAGATGCTGTATCAACTTTATTGCAATGGTCATTTTTTTGTTCACATGATGTGCACTTTTTTGTGCTTGATGATACTTCCTTTCACCACCGTCGCTGCCGCATACTACACACGCTAATGTATCATCTAACGAGCTCATCGTCGTACTTCCTTTTGTATCAGGTAGTACAACACTCCTCAACTAATGCAACACTATGTAAGAGGTATTAATTAGGATAAGGATTTTTTCTCTTATCCTATTGCATTTACAGTTTACAACAACCCCAGAAGGATGGCTTTGGCAAAAGAATGAGCTGGCAAAAGAATGAGCCCAAACGCCATCCCACTCTAAGCGACGGCCAGACACTCCGCTCTCTCCCGCTTACCCCAAACGATTATCGGTATTGATAAACTCGATTAGAGTCCTAGATATCCTATATTGTTTTTAGTTTGCTGTATTTGTAGGATTCGGCGGTTGGCAACGATAACAATATAATAGATACCCTAACAAAACATCACAATCATAAATCATTACATTACACTCTCATAACAAAGCAAAGCAAAGGATGTTACCAAAACCATCATCAACACGTCTCGTAACAATCATAGCACACGTCGATCATGGCAAAACCACACTAGCAGATAATTTAATTGAATCCAATGGTATAATATCCGAACGTCTAGCCGGTCAATTGCGATATTTAGATTCCAATTCCGAAGAACAACGACGAGGAATTACTATGAAAAGTAGTGCTATTGGTTTGAAACATTTATATATCCCTCCAAAGAATAAGAATAAGCAACAGAAGGATGGGAAAGGTAGTAATGAAGCTAGAGATATGGTAATACATTTAATAGATTCACCAGGACACGTTGACTTCTCAGCAGAGGTCACTTCCTCCTTACTCCTATGTGATTCAGCAATATTAGTAGTAGATGCCGTCGAAGGTCTATGTGCGCGTACACATTCATTAGTACGTGAGGCATATATACATCAATTAGTACCCATATTAGTTATTAATAAAATTGATCGACTATGTATGGAAATGGGATTAGATGCTAATGAGGCATATGTTCGTATTCGAGAATTGGTTGAAAGTATGAATGCTGTTTGTGCTAGTATGTTAAATTCTGCTGCAGTTGCTAATACTCATGATAGTACATCATCTGTAGATGAAGATTCTAAGGAAGATATGGATGGAAAAGATAATACAGTAGAAGAAAATGAAGCATGGAACTTTGACCCAATCAAAGGAAATGTAGTATTCACATCAGCAATACACGGATGGGGTTTCACAATACCCACATTAGCACGATCACTCTTTAAATCAAAAACTATATCAAATTTAAAACCACCAATCTTACGTCAATACTTATTTGGTGATTATAAGTACAATGTTGAGTCTGGTAAGGTATTGAAATGGAAACAGAGTAGTACAAGTGATGAATGCATGTTTGCAAAGTATGCTTTAGAACCATTGTGGGAGATATATGAGGGTGTTTCTGAAGCTGCAATGTCTGTTGGGATGAAGAGTGAGCTAATGTGTACTTCAAATGGTAACACAACAAGTAACCCTAATGTCAAGATTGAGGCAACAAGTCCAGGTATGGAGCGTGTCATCTCAGCGTTGCAGGTAGGAGGTACATCACCATCCGTCATTTCTCCTCAGGAGAATAACAACAGTAATGATAGAGCAGTACCCCAAACTGCACAAGAATTACAGAATATACTATCACGAATTGGTGCTGGATCTGAATCAAGTATAGTAACTGCAGTTTTGAGAAGATATCGCCCATTGAGTGATGCTATATTGGATGCAGTTTGTGAAACTGGTCCTTCTCCAGCTGAGGCAACATTGAACTATCGTACAAGGGCATTGGCACTTCAGAATCTTCGCAATACTACTGATACAGTACAAACGATACAAGAGTTTAAAACTATTCAAGAGGCAGTACGTCAATGTAATCCATCTGAAGATGTACCAACAGTCGCACACGTTTGTAAATTCACATCGACCAATCGATCATCGGTAACTGATTCGGATTTACCACCATTACCACCCGATGCTGATCCATCATCTTCCAATATGATTATGGGTATAGCACGTGTATTGAGTGGTAATTTACGTACTGAGGATGTTGAATACTACATGTTCGGTCCTCGATATAAGAATGGAAACAGCACTAATATACCAAAGCAACGAATACGATGTTATCTATTAATGGGATCATCGTTCGTACGTGTCAACTCAGTGCCTGCCGGACATATCTGTGCTATATACAACCTGGAAAGATTGCAATTGAAGACTGTTACGCTATGTGATCGTAGGGATTGTATGCCATTGCGTGGATTTGACTTTGGATTACAACCATTAGTCAAGGTGAATGTTGAACCAGTCTCGGCATCCGACACTGAGACACTGGAGAGGGGACTATTAAAGCTATCACTAGCTGATTCATCAGTAGAAGTTACCGCCACAGCCAAGGGAGAAAGGATACTAGCATGCCTAGGAGAGATTCATCTAGAGCAGTCAATACTCGACCTCGAGACAGTCTACTGTGAAAACAATATAAAGCTTAGAATCTCAGATCCCATTACATCATTCTGTGAAACTACAGATTGGTTTAATAATGAGGGAGATTTTGATACATTTTTGGATGACAAGAGTCCACCGTTACGACAGGCTACTATCCCACCATACTGTGATGAGGAAGGCTTGGGATTTGCCAATAGAGGTCGTTGTAGGACAATCCTATCAGGCCGAGGTGCAGCTATTTCTATTAGAGCTGTTCCACTTCCTAGATCAGTCTATGAATGTCTTCAGAGTAAGAAACTTGTAGAAGGCAGTGAGGATGACTTGCTTATAGTTGGAAAGGCATTGAGATGTTGTAATGATGAAACCAGTAGTATGACTCCTTTGACGGTTTTAGAAGTGCTCTTGAATTCACTGGATGAGATTGATAGTAATGGGAATGCCTTATTGGAATCAGCTGCACTATCAAAAGGGTACTCTGTCAAGGCAGTCCAATCTATCAATGGAGAAGTGTATGTGCCGCAAAAGAACGACATCAAGACGGATAATGAAGAAGAGGCGTTTGACTTGCCTCCAGGCTTTGAAGAATATCAAGATATACAGCAGTTTCTACGAGAAGGACTTGTTGATACTAAATCAGATCATACCTCATCAGATGCCGATACTGTAGCTTTACAAAAGTGGAGACAAGATATGAGAGGATCAGCATTAGCTGGATTTCAAATGGCGACACGTCAAGGAGTATTGTGTGAGGAACCAGTCCGAGGTGTTGCAGTTATTCTCGAGGCTGTGGAGATTGCAGTAACACCCAGTGAAACAAAGAATTGCAAAGTTGCAAAGGTCTTATCGGGTGGTATGGTCGTGGCTGCTTTAAGATCGGGAGTTAGATGTGCACTCTTGACACGACCAGCACGTCTATTAGAAGGACACCTTCGGCTAACTCTACACTCCTCCATGTCTGGATTGGGATCTCTTCATGCAGTCTTATCAAGAAGAAGGGGCAAGGTTGTAACCGATGCCATGGTTGACGGTACAGATCTCATTCAAGTTACTGCCACCATACCACAGGCCGAGTCGTTTGGTTTGGCTCCAGAATTAATGAAGAAGTCAAGTGGTGAAGTAACTGCACCGGAGCTAGTCTTCTCTCATTGGGAGGTATTGGATGAGGATCCATTTTGGATTCCAACTACTGAAGAAGAACGAGAAGATTATGGTCAAAACTTATCAACTGGTGACTCATCAACTGGATTAGATAACCATGCATTAAAGTATATACGCATGGTACGTAGTCGAAAAGGTCTATTGGTTGATTCAAGTAAGATTGTTGTGGCAGCAGAGAAGCAAAGGACTTTATCTAGGAAGAAATAAAGCGATAAGATTGTTTATTTATAATATTTGCATACTTCTACGACTTTAAGTTTAGTCGTTGATACAATTCTACTTAGATAGACATTCTGCCTTATACTCTTCTTGTCCACAACAAGTCCACTTTCCATAACTATCTTCAATGTCATCAGTATCAAGTATAAATTTCATCTGAGAACGAACTTCATTCAATCTCTTTTGTTTCTCATTCCGTAGATTATCCTTTAAATGATCTTCTAATTTCATAAACTCTTTACAATCTGGATGTACCTCCCATTCTCCTTTGTGCTTTGGTTCATCATTTGCTGATAATGATGAGTTGCATCTTGGGCAGTTACCTATAATATCTGTATTGTTGTTATCACTACTAACTTCCTCTTGCCTCTTCTTACGTTCCTTATGTAACTCTAATGCCAACTTTCGAGATTTGTGATTAGCTTCTCGTAAACTCTTTTGTAGTCGATCGATATGTGCTTGTTGTGCTGATATTTCTTCCAAAAGAAATTGATTGTTTGTTTCATCTGTATTTGATGAGCCATCTTCATAGTATGTCCGTTCTTCAGTAACAACATGGAGATAAAGATAGTTCATCATTAGATATTGGTTAATGAGATTTTGACAATACATAGCAGCATATCAAATATATAGTGAATACACATAATACATATCATCATATGCATAAAAACATACACAACTTACCAAGCTTTGCAATTGGCATTGCACGTTCGCCATACTTCTCACCCTTCCCATTCTGAATAATTGGAGATTGAGGTGATGCCTGTTCATCACCAGTGGAATAATCATCATCAATATTACCAACTAATTCATCCATATTATCAATACCACCATTGTATAATACACCAAAGAGAGCAGCCCAAAATCGTTCTTCTGATAATCGTCCTGGTACTAATTTAAATCGTATATCCTTTAGATGTGGATACGAACGTAATATAGCCAGTGCTAATGGGACATGATTATCATCGTCTAAATCAAATATATCATTGTTTAGGTATACCACTGGATGATTAGAATCATCATACATTGTTTTTATATTTTGTTTGGATGATTGTAATATATCATCTTGTGATATATTTGGTAATATGTCGGACCATTCTGGTGGTAGTTCGGCTATTGATGGTGCGTTTCCCATTGATAATGTAATATACAGATTGTACAGGTATAATAATCAATAATAGCACTGAGCGAGGGCAATTAAGTATTAATAGGACAACTTGAAAAATACTATGAGAGTGTAATAATTTGGGGATACCTTCAATGGTATATTGTTGTTATCATATTATCATTAATTATTATCACCGGATTGTTGTTGCTGTTGCCGGAGAACAGCTTATCAGTATACCAATATATCACTTAACAAAGCTTAAATATATCAGTACCTTCGTAGGTCGTGTAATCGATAACCAATATATCACTTAACACATCTTAAATATCTCTAAATAATAATATGAGTGAAGTGGTGCAACAATCTGGCGATGGCAATAACAACTCTGACATTATGGCGTCTCCAAACAAACAAAAATTAAACTCAATGGTACTTGGTGATGGCAGCTTTGAGAGTATGATGAAGGAACGATCAAAGGTTAGTACTGATTATTGTTATATTGGTATTTTATATATTTGTATATTGTTTCTGTGTTATGTTGCAATTCATACTGATCTCTGGGGGGTATACCCGTCTATCTTTTCAATTGTATATCTCAATCAATCGGTACACTTTCAATACTTTCAATGTATCTACAACAAAAACATATAATATAGTTGAGAAAAGAAAAGGAAGAACACTCATTAGCACAAGTAACAATCCAATTAACTGCCGCTGAACGTGCCTTAACAATGGAAACTCAACGACGTATACAATCTACACATGCCGTACAAAAGTCATGTACACAAAAGATACAGGAGATGGAGCGTAACTTTGAGCGTATATTAAATGAACGTAGTTTACGTATGGAAGAACGATTAGTATCAGTACAACAGAAAGTTGAGGAATTAACTAATCGATTTGAAGTAGAGAAGGAATCGGTACCCAAAGATATGGATGAAAGAGGTAAAGAGCTTAAAGACATGTTGAATACATTCCAAAGAGAACTCTCAGAAGAACGCTCCGATAGGCTAAATAGAGAAGGACGTATATTAAAACAAATGGAGGACAACTCCTCAACAATATTTGGTGCCATTGAAAATGAGACGAATCAACGTGAAGAGATTGTATATGGATTACAAAGTCGGATTGAAGAGAATGAAAGACAACGTACACAGAATGAACAAGAATTACAATCAAAGTTACAGACTGAGATGGATGAATTGAAGGGTATGATTGATAGGGAAGAGAAGGAACGACAATTGGGTGATGAGGAGATTGTTAATGCCTTGGAAAGGTATACACAGCAATTGCAGAGTAGTTTGTCAGTCATTAGTTCGTAAATGATGATATATGTAAATAGGAATGTTAGTTTAGTAGCTGAGTTGTGCTGAGGAGCAACTCATTACCAGTTCTTTGCGGCTCTTTGGTTCTTTGCTCACTCTTCATCTCATCCAAAGTGTGTTGATATTTACGTAATGTACTTGTATACTCAGCCTTTGTCACGTACCCTACTTTGTATCCTTGTCCAACCGCCTTCAAAGGTTTATCCAATCCACTCCTTGCTACAATTTAGGGTTAGGGGAAGTAAATAAAAACGATAAAAGGATACCATAGGATACCATAAAGTGTTCCTAGTAAATCATAAAGAACGAACTACTAGTAATAGTATGGTTTCAGTCTGAGTATGTCACGATATAAGTGAGTAATGGCTATATTATGCATTAAGTACTTTACCCATATCAATAGTCTTGTCTACTCCGACTTGTTGTACAAAGTGCTGATCATGAGACACTATTAAGACTGGGCCTTTGAAGCTATTGACCGCATGAGCCAAGGCTGGAAGATGCCGAAAGTTGATGTGATTTGTGGGTTCATCCGTGATGAGAATGGTCGGTTCTTGAAGAACAAGACATGCCAGAGATAGCAATCCTTTCTGTCCTTCGCTTAATTCATGTACTGTCTGTTTCATAACCCGATTACCAAGGAAGAAAGTTCCAGCCACCTTTCTAATCTCTTCCATTGTATGGTTGTTATTGGAAGCATCCTCTAAGCATTCCAGTGGGCTTGCATTGAAGTCTAGGTTGGAGAAATCTTGTCTGTAGTAGCCAATGTCAGCATTCTCATCCATTGTTACACCAGGAGCAGTTCCATTAACAATCATCTCCAAGAATGTTGTCTTGGGGGATCAGAAGTTAATTCCGTACAATGGTCACCATAATATCCAAGAAGAGAGGGAGGTAGGGAATTAGTATTTGTTAATGAAAGTGCAAAACCATATCATATACACAATTCAACTCAACCACAACCACACGATTGCACATTCATATCTTGGTTTCACAATCAGAACCCAATGCCCTAATCAAAGGGTGTCTGTGACAATTGTGCACAATTACTTAAGCTGCTTACCTTGCCTATGCCGTTGGGCCCGATCACTCGTACTCTGTCTCCCCTTCCAAGTTCTATAGGTTCAGATAACTTAGCCTGTTTATCATATGAACTAACCTGTTGTATTCTAAGAATCTTACCACTCGGAGAAGAGGCATAAAATGGTATTGAGAAGTTCCTCAGCTGATAATCTTCACGCCTCACGTCCTCCATCTTCTCTTCCATTTCCTCTGCCACTCCCCTCATTGTCTTCGCAACTTTTCTAAGATTGCCACCTTTGTTTGCAAACTTGTTTGCTTGATCCTTCTTCTCTTGTGCCTTCTTCTTCAATTGGGCGTTCATGGCATTTACTTTCTTTATCTTCTTTTGTATTTCTGACTTGACAAACCAGTAGTCACCGTTGTATGTTTCAACCTTCTTAGCAAACATATCCAAGTATAGTACAGAATCAGTAAAGCTATTCAAAAAGTCTTCATCGTGGCTAATTACAACACATGTCTTATCCGTCATTTGTATAAGTGTTTGAAGATGATACAACCCATCGAAGTCTAGATTATTTGTCGGTTCGTCGAGAAGTATGATCGATGGGTTATGTATCAATGCCGCGGCAAGCAAAAGTCTTGCCTGTTGTCCACCACTGAAGGATTTAACAATTCTATCTCCTGGAGCATCTAATACTACCTCTCTTAATGCCTTGAACATTTTAGATTCAATCTCATGATCAATTATTGATTCATCATTGAGTTGATAGGTAAAGAACTCTTTTACAGTCATATCTCGACAGTTTAGTGGCATGGTTTGCATAGCACAAGCGACCGTCTCATCTGAACCTATAATAACTTGTCCTTCATCGGGATATAGTTTCTTACTTAACAGTTTGATAATTGTACTTTTCTTTATGTGTT
>Ga0214480_100658_pt1 | contig 17020 bp, 10 predicted proteins | sample M1_20Mar14CPVII9_3_FD_165042 | JGI IMG/M metagenome (GOLD analysis project Ga0214480, IMG submission 165042) | Marine eukaryotic communities from Monterey Bay, California, United States - M1_20Mar14CPVII9sort6BwellE17 | ecosystem: Environmental > Aquatic > Marine > Unclassified | place: USA... | reverse complement strand
CATTGTCGTACTCTCGGGAGAGCATCGTCTCGACTACCTGTTGGTCAATGGCCCGGTTAAACGCCTTGAGATCGGGACTCAACAGGATGGTCTCTTCGAGTTGCTGAAAAGCCCTTTTGCTGGGGTCTTTGTCTGAGAGGCGGTTTTGGAAATCCTGATAGGAACCGTATCCGTCTTCGGCAATCTTCGAGATATCGAGTACCTCGACAGTCCAATCGGCGTGCAGACGGTAGATTTGGGACATGAACAGACAGCTGTTGACATATAACAATTCGTCACTGGGAGCATTCCGATCGGCTCGTTGGAGCGTGATGTTGCCAAAGGACGTTCGGCCCGGTTTTTTGCGAACCACTTTGTCATTGCCTTGCCGTAAGTTCAGCAGGGTCAGGTTGAGATCAGGTGTCAGGTAGTCCAGTGTCCGGTTATGGGCGACGCCGACCTCAGCATACGGGTTGGGGTCTACGGAGACCGGTGGCCTCTGCTGGTGATCCTGGTGACAATCGTCGTCCTGTTTCCAGCCTTTGGCGATGGCCAAAATTTGATTGGAATCAGGTCCCATCGAAATGAGTGTGACCGCCCGCATGCCGTAGGAGGTTTGATAGGTGATGTAACTGAATCCCTCTTCAGTTTGCATCATTCCCAATTGGTCGTCGGTGGCTCCAAAGATCAGGCCGATCCCTGACGGATTACAGCGGCACGGTTCGGTACACGACGCACCACAATGCTCACATTGGACGACGTCGGATTTCTGGAGGAGATCACCTTCATCGGTATCGGATGGCTGACTGTCTTTGCGCTCTGGTCGCGCAAAATCATCTCGGAGATCGGTGGAACTTGATGGGTTGGAACGCGAACTGCTGTAGCTGACGGCCCCCGGTGTTGAATCACCCGATCCTGTTCCGCCACCGGTGTCGGTCCGGGTACCTCTGTTGGAACGCACATTGTTGTGGCTGATGGCAAGTGACTTTGTGCCACCCGATCCCGTTCCGCCACCGGTGTCGGTTCGAGAACCTCTGTTGGAACGCACACTGTTGTGGTTGATGGCAAGTGACTTTGTGCCACCCGATCCCGTTCCGCCACCCGTGTCGGTTCGAGAACCTCTGTTGGAACGCGAACTGCTGTAGCTAACGGCCCCCGGTGTTGAATCACCCGATCCTGTTCCGCCACCGGTGTCGGTTCGAGTACCTCTGTTGGAACGCGAACTGTTGTGGTTGATGGCAAGTGACTTTGTGTTACCCGATCCCGTTCCGCCACCGGTGTCGGTTCGAGTACCGTCATTTCCCGGTGGGAACATGTTGACGACTTGGCCGTTTTTGGGCAGGTTTTTAGTGTAGAAAGCAACCGATCCGCTTGGTTTTCCGCCACCGGTGTCGGTTCGAGTGCCGTCATTTCCCGGTGGGAACAGGTTGACGACAACCCCTTCTTTACTTTTAGTGGAAGGGAGGGTTCCCTGCAGGATCGCGACGACCAGATGATCGCAATGACTTCGGTTTTGTTCTGCGAAATACAGGTTGATTAATTCAGGCTTGGCGGGTGGAAGTGGTTCCTGTGGCAGGGCGGTTGCTTGTTTTTGGCTTGCGATTCCCAAAACGATCAGAACGAGTGTTGCCAAGTAAATTGGCGATTTGAAAAGATGAGACATGAGGTCACTCAAGGAGGAGGATAGGAGAGGTAAGAACAGACTGTTTGACAATGCAAACCGTGTGCCAAACCCCTAAGAACTCTTTAGCCGCGACTTATTGGAAAAACTGACTTTCCACCTGAATCATATTGAGACGAAAATCATGATTTGAGACAAAAATCACCAAATCGGTGGCCATTCTTTTGTTCAGATCGCCATTCGGCCGTTTCGAAAAAGGAAAACTCCCGGCACAATATAAATTTTGTGGAAATGACTGAGGAGATTTGTGGGAGGTGGATTGAGACCGATAATCCAAAAAATATCGGATTGATCGGTCCACTGCGAGAACGACGTTTGTTGGCTAACCTATACCCGCGTATTGGGTTTGGAGGTGGCCAAAGAAGGAACCCTAAAACAGGAAGATAATAATGAGTGAATCAAAGCGGATTTTGATGTTGGTTGGAGATTACGTAGAGGACTACGAAGCGATGGTTCCATTTCAGATGTTGCAGATGGTTGGGTACCGCGTCGATACGGTTTGTCCAGGGAAAAAAGTGGGGGAATGCGTGGCAACGGCGATCCATGATTTCGAAGGTGAGCAGACCTATAGTGAAAAAAGGGGCCACAATTTTGCGATCAATTATGATTTTGACGCCGTTTCTGTCGGGGATTACGACGGACTGGTCATTCCTGGTGGTAGGTCGCCAGAATATTTACGACTCAACGATCGCGTCTTGGAAATCGTCGGTGAATTCTTTGAGCGGCAATCCCCGGTTGCTGCGGTCTGCCATGGTCCGCAAATTCTCGCTACTGCTGGCGTCTTGTCGGGGCGGGAGTGTTGTGCCTATCCCGCGGTCGGTCCGGATGTGACGTCTGCCTCTGGAACTTTCGTGGGGCCCAATGACACGTTTGATAATGTCCATGTCCAAGGGAATCTTGTGACGGCCCCAGCGTGGCCGGCCCATCCAGCCTGGATGCGGGAGTTTTTGAAATTGTTGGGGACTTCGTTTGGCAGTCGGGAATAAAGATCACGCTGGCGGCTTGGAGTTTCGATGATTCTCCAATCAAGGCGGTACCGTTAGGGATATTTCAATGGTTGAATCTTCTCCGGTGGATATCCCGAAATTTATTCTTTTTGAGGACGCCTCCGAGAATTGGAAGCCCTCGGTCGAAGGTTGGTCGATTTTGCCAACGATCACTGGTTCTCGGTTCGCTCTCCCTTGCCAAAGGGACCGTCGCCTACTGGAATGCCCAGGACGACATTTTCGACGGGGACATCATCGAACGAGGGAACGGAAAATTCTGGGCGGACCTCGGCGGGTTTGCCGCCGGTTTCACTGGATCCTTGATTTACAACAACAATAACGGCTCGGGGAGCGACGTCAATCCTTTCACCGCCGGTGGGACCATGGGTAGTTTGGCTTCGGCACTCGTGGGTGACAAAGAGGAGGAAACTGGCAACTAATTCCCTTTCAAAAAACCGGCGGCTGGATACCGCCGGTAATCAAACCGGTAATCAAACCGGTGATCAAACCAAAGCAGACGCCAACAAAATTGGTGTCTGCTTTTTTGGTTACTGATTGGCCAGAGTCAATCACCATCCCAGAGCTGATTACAAAACAATGACAATCTTCTGACATTCATTTGAAAACTTAGTGTCCGTTACTCCGTAAACCATTGAACACCCAACGTGTTTCACTAACACCCAATATCACCCACGATGGAGACAGGCATGAAAAAGGGAATCGGTTTATTGTGTTTAACCACGGTTTTGAGCGTCGTTACCATTGCGATGGCCTCACAAAATCAATCTAGCGACGAGACCACTGGCAAACGGCCTGACAACGGAGAAAAAAAGGAGGAGGCCAAAGGAGACCTCGATGTCACTCAAAAAGTCAGGGATCAAAACTCAAAAAACTTCGCCTCGCCACCGGCCAACTTCGCAAAAGGTCATGTCAGCGTCCGTCAACTGTCAAGCGAATCCTTGAAAAAAAACAGCAAGGGTTTTGTGGTTCAGTTTCCAAGCAAGGCTCCTATTCCCACGCCCACCTTCTACAAGGGAAATCTATATGTCAGCGGTGGCTTCCACAGCAAGGAATACTATTGCCTGAATTCCAAAGGTCAATGTGTTTGGGGGATCACTCTGGATGATGATGGCCCGAGTTCCTGTGTTTGTGATGATGGTGTTTGCGTTTTCAATACCGAATCCTGTACGATTTTTGCCGTCGACGCCAAGACGGGCAAGATGCTCTGGTCCCACTGGTTAGGGGATCCGTTGATGAGTACACCGACGATCGCCAACGGAAAGGTTTTTACCGCCTACCCAGTGCAAGGCGGTGGAGGATTTCAGCAGCAAGAATTCGGCGGCGACTCATTTTTTCCGGATGATCCCAAACAACCTGAAAAACGCCAACCTGAAAAAAGCCAAACGGACCAATCTAAAAAAGAGAGTGCGGCACCAACCGACAGCGGCAACACAGCCAAGAAACGCCCACCCTGTTCCCACGCCATGGCATGCCTTGATCTGAAAACGGGGCGGATTCTTTGGCAACGCTGGATCGACAGTGATGTGATGTCCGCACCAGTAGCCAATGGAGATGAAATTTATGCGGCCACCTTTGCGGGCACCGTTTATCGGTTTCAACAAACAGACGGAAAAGTCCTTTCAGCGATCCAGTCTCGGGCCACCTCGGCGCCGGTCATCGTCGGCAAAGACGTCTTTTTTACTCGCAGAGCAGATGATGCCAATTCAAAAGTCGCCGAGGAGTCGATTTTGCGTTTGACCCGTGAGGGAAACAAAAAGGTTTTCGACAAAAACAGGACGCGAGCCTTGCACTTGGACCACGCTGTCCAGTCAAAAACTCGCCTAGCAGAGAAAGGGCAACAACTCGACGCTAACAATGGTTTTTCCAGCGGAGCGCCTGCTGCAGCCAATCCCAATGCTGCTCTCTACAACATCGGGCAGGGAGGGGTCTACACCTGTCAGGCATGGCAGGGGTCCCGGGTGTTAAACTGCGGAAAATGGAATTTTAACTGCCAGGGCGATCAGGTCTTTTGTACCGATGCGGAAACGGGTCAAAGAAAATGGTCCGCCAAACTGGGCGGCGATTTGGAAAAATTAGGGGGGGCCTTGGCAGCTCCACCGGTGTTGGCAGGCGGGCACTTATTTTTGGCAACCGTTAGTGGCGAGATTCTGCAGATCAATCCTGCCAATGGCAAGACGGAGACAACCTACACGGTTGGATCGGCCATGAGGACCCAGCCCATCATTCAAGACGGTAACATTTACGTGGGTACTCAGGATGGCAAATTGGTTTGCATCCAAACTGGAAACCTCAAACTGACCGGTTGGTCCTGCTGGGGCGGCAATATAGCGCATAGCGGAACGTTAGCAGCCAACTAGTCGCCCGAGCGAAGTGGTGGGCTGGGCTGCACGGTCAACTTTCTGGCGGGACAGTCAACACCTTCATCAGTCAAAATCCTGGCGTCCCAGCCAGCCAGGTTTTATTCATCCAACCGTAGACAGCTGCTCTGATAAATTGGGCCACAAACCTGTCCCGTCTGTTCTAACGACGCCGGGACAAGCCCTCGCCCATCAAAGGAGCCGGCAAAACTCTCATTTTGGCGGCCTCTCCAATTCACTTGCCTCGGCAGGAGGCGGAACTCCGCTCAGGGCGTTTACGGCGATATCGATACTCGTTTGATGGATTGAACAAGAGTGCAAAATCCCAATGGGACCGAAAAAGGGGCAGGAAACCTCGTATCAGCGCGAGTTCAAGTACCGAAAACCGGCAATGCCCTCCCAGGCTGAACTGAATTGGCACGAGAATTACCGTGTTGGTGTGGCAAAATCCCCCTGAACCCCTTCTGAGCAACCTATCATTCCACAATCGAATTCTTCATTTTTCCACCCTTGAATCCCGACCATCCATCACGTCAGAGCGGCTTTTATGAATCAGGCAGTCACGGCACTCCAGCCCATCCCCGTCCGCAGCCAACCTGGCCGGCTCTCCGAATCGTTCATCTGGAAACGACAAACCGATTTCTACGAGTCTATCGGCATTGATGCCTGGCGCAGCGGTACCATCCCGACTCGGATTACCACCAATTCACGTATCGCTCGTGACTACGCACAATTAATAGCCAGCTATGTCATCGATACAGCAGCAAAAGAATTCACCATCGTCGAGCTAGGAGCTGGACACGGCAGATTTGGTTTCCTGTGTGTTCAACATTTGAAAGAACTTCAGCAATCTGGATTATTACCCGACGTTCACTGGCAATACATTTTAACCGATGTCGCCGAACGAAATATTCAATTTTGGGAACAACACGAATCCATCAAGGCATTCATCGATGATGGCACGATGGACGTCGCTCGCTACGGGGCCGGAGACGCCGAGATCCAACTGCGTCATAGCGGGAAGACCATTGCGGCGGACCGACCGACGCCAAACATGGTCGTCATCGGAAATTACCTCTTTGATTCGATCCCCATTGACGTCTATCAAATCGAAGAGAACGAACTGTTCGAATGCCTGCCTGAAATCACTGTCGATTCCGAGGCCGCCGAACCGGGATCCAACGAGGTCCTCCATTGGCAATGGAAACGCAACCAAGTCAATCAACCCGCCTATTCAGAACCGGATCTGCAATTTCTTGTCGATTATTTCAAAACGAATTTCGACAACACTTGTTTTACGGTGCCTGTCACCGGCTGCCAATCAATCGCCATGCTGGATTCCCTCAGCGAAAACGGATTATTATTACTAATGGCGGACAAGGGTCACGTCCTCGAACGTGATCTCAACGGCCGAACGCTCCCCACGCCCATTCCCCACGGTGGATGCTACTCGTTTAGCGTCAACTTTTTGGCATTCGCCAAATGGTTTGAGTTCGGCGGCGGCAGTGCATTTCTGCCGGAGTTCCGCGATTCAACGCTGCAGGTCGCTGCCTTTGCAACCGGTCATCAGTCAGAATACTGGACACAGTTAAATCGTCAGTATCGTCAGGGAATGATTGAATTCAGCTCAGGCGATTATCACCAGGTGGCTCGCTGCGGTCACAAAACCAGCGAAACGCTCTCGCTGAGACACTGCCTGTCGATGATTCGTTTAAGCGCTTGCGAACCACTTATCTTTTATTCATTTCGACGCCACATTCGCGAGGCTGTACGGGATGCTCGCAAACGGGATCGACAAGCGGTCTGGGAGGTACTCGAAACGGTTGCCAAACGTTTTTTTCATTGGGGCACCAAGGATATTCCCTTTGAGATTGGACACATCTATGAGAGCGGAGGCAAACTCTCCAACGCGATTCAGCATTACCGCAATTCGATCCGACTTTTTGGTCAACACCCAGCAACACTGGTCCGCCTTGCCACCTGCTTTTGGGATCTCGAAGATTCTGCCGAAGCACTAAAATGCGTTCGAACCGCCCTGGAACTCAAACCGGAATCTAGAAGTGCCAATGCCTTATTGAATCGCATCCAAAGCCAATCGCCAGGTCAACCGACGTGTTCCATCAGCGGCTGAGTGATCCCAAAAATCAACTCCCTCCATTCAATTGTGACCACGCCAGCAGAGCCTGGTGTTCCGACCCAATGGATTGATATTCCTTTGCGGACAGTTGAATCGGCTCCTGTTTTCTATAGTTTACACAATCCCGAAACCAGGGACGAGAATAGACTAGGCTCAACACAGGACGGACGCTATTAGACCGATTCGCCAGACCTTGGTGAGAGAGCCGATAATCCATTAACAGGCAGGCTCCCTTGGGACCGTAGGGATCTTGGAATTCTGATGCTGCGGCTTCTTTGGAGGACTGGCGATGAGATCCTTTGACCACCCTGGTTGTGCCAATCTCTTCACTAATTCCGATCAGGGGGACCAACGCTGTGATGCCGAAACTGGGCAAAGGACGCGAGACCTCCTGACTGCCAAATAACGGCGGATGGTCCTTATGCATTTTCATATCATCGGAGTGGGGCAAAGAGGTCACCGATGTAAAACTTCCCAAGATACAGTCATTGCCAAGAACTCTCCTGATGATCGGCATCACCATTGGGGGACTAAACACCTGGGGCGAATTGAGAATACCTTTGATATCGACGGTGATCATGAATCGTTTGTCTCCGACTCTCAAAACCCCCTCATGATGCCGGTCTTCAAAGTAGGATTGGTAACTGGCCAGAAATTCAGCAGCCATTTTGTCAATCAGTTCGGGTGAGAAAGCGTTTTCAATCAAAACACATCCGTGCTGACGGATAAAACGGGCTGCCAACCTGCGTTTTATCCTGCTCATCGACAAGGCCGCGATTTCCGAACTGGAAAACCGAACCGTAGGGACACAATCAGGGCGATCCGCCCGTTGTTCTAATTCCCGCAACTCAGTCGCCTCTGCCATTTTTTCCCGGACTAACTCGTTGGAGGGGTGAAGACGAAGGACCTGCTGAAGATGTTCAATAGAAGATTCAAACTCCATCTCATCGAGTAACAAGCATCCCAGTTGTTGATGGGCATCAGAGCGAGTAGAGTCTCTCTTCAGAATGTCTCTAAGCATACTTCCGGCCTGCTCAACGTCTCCGGTTTTGACAAGCACCGCAGCCAGTCGACTTTGCATCTGTAAGTCATCTGGATTCTCGTCGAGTCCCCATTTCAGGAGCGTCTCGACTCGCTCCACCGAGTCAGACAGCTCATATTGGGAAACGAAATGCAACGTATCCTCTGCCGACTGCGACGCCAGTTTGTCACAGAATCCCAACAGGTCATCCAATCGACGATGAAACGTTTTTGCCAATCTTTCACGTGATTTTTGACTACCGGTTGGAAACTTGGCAAAGCTCATCAGGTAATTCATCACTCCAGCACAAATGCTACCGGGTAACGATTTGATTAAATCAGCCTCCTCGCAATACCGATGATCCACCAGAGTCGAAATATATTTTTCCAGTAAACGCCTTGCCCGTCTCTGATCCCGATCTTCAGCTGCCGATGGCTTCTCCATCAACAGCCGGGTTGGAACACAACATCCCCCAAAAGAATTATGCAGTGAAAGTCCGGCGGGACCCGCCACCACTTCGTCCCAATCAAAAATAAGACAAGTTCCATCTTTAGAAAAAGCTGTATTCTGGGGGCGAAGATCACAATGATTGACCGTCAGTGGCAACACTCCTGCTCGACGGATCGATTTTTCCAGCAATGTTCTCCGAGCAGTAAATAGCTCGTGGTATCGACTTGCTTGTGAATCACCCAGGACATCTCTTGCACCCACCAATTGAACCTCTCCCTTGGTCGACTCACGCGTAGAACCAGCTTCTTCGGCCAGATATTCAAGGAACGAGCTGACTACCGTGGAAAGATCAAAGTTCTCCAACGAATCCAACAACTCTCGATTCGATGCCGATTTCGCTTGCAAGGCAGCGTACGTCTTGAGGATATTCCGGCGCTGCGACCGGGAGGGATGTCGACCGACGTCTTTCCCACCATGATGCGCCAACAACAGCAGACCCTGCGAAGAACTGCAAGCGATCACCTTGGGAACCGTTTCAGGAAAACTCTTGGCCAAGAGGCGGATAGCTGGGAGAACGGGCGCCTGCTGTGGCGGAAGCTCCTTGAGGAAATAACAATCGTCACCGCTACGAATCTGGTAGGTCCTCGCCCAGGGGCGCGTTGAGACCAGCTCGATCTTCTCCACCGGGATAGATTCACCTACCCAACTAGCCAATTCGGCTTCCAGTTGAAATGAATCATTTTGCAGTCGTGTTAACATTTTGCGATCCCAACAGGAACAACAACACGATCCATTGAGACGCAAGCCCGCCCGACTCGGCAAAGTCAATTCACTGGCGGTGATTCATGTTCTTGTTGCATTTTCTTATCAAGGGTGATGTAAGTCTTTTCGGCTACATCGAACAAAATCGTCACCAGCAAACCCCAGAATGGTCTTTAGAAACTCGTTACAAACCGGAAATTCCGTCAAAACCGATCAGATCTAAAAGCTCCTCCTAACGAAGCAGGACCCAACCGCAGGCCGTCTCCCTTGTCTGCCCTAATCCCTTCAACGCCACAGGAATGCTCAGGAATGCTCAGGAATGCTGTCAGAACTTGGCACTAGCCGCCTCGGCAGACAATGGCAAACCGCAGACATCCTTGAGAAACTTGCCGCTGACAGGGGAGGGTGGGGGGATCGTTGCTATCAAAAGCGGGGCTCGTTTTCGAAAACCAGGTCTTTCCGATAAAGACAGGTCGTTCACCCCGCCAGTCCCACACGGGGGTTGGTAAATTAGACGGGCAAAACGGTATGATCGTTCATTCCACCAACTGGTCGTAAACATCCAAAACCTTCTTCGCCTTTTCCAATCCACCCATCTCGGCAACAAATCCCTTGACCGCCATCAGCGCCGAACAAGGCACATCTCCGGGATTGGCAAACCCTTGTTTTCCATCCTTACGTCGGTCGTTACAGAGAACCATCGCAACGTATTGTGGCGACACATTATACCCGTCCTCATTTAAAAACCCTGCGATCCTCTTGGGCCCCATCTCGGGATGGGCTTTTTTATGCTCACGAATCGCATCCGACTTGGACATCGGCAGTTGTTTTTTTTTAGGCATATCGTTTCTGTTTAAAAACCGTTTTCTGAATCTACCGCGGTATTGATAGAGAATGAAAAACCCAAGATGTGATTCCATTATGGTGACAGGTAGTCAATCAAACCCTTGTCATGGAGCGTCGTCAATCCATCGCTGAGACAGCGGCGATGCCACCAATATTGAGTGAATAGAGGCATTCGTCAAGTTCTTCATTGTTTTTGGAGTCGTGGCCAACTCACCATTGGGGTTTGGCTGAACTTCGTGGAACTCCCATCAACGGCGAACTCGCAATCATAACGCACAATCCTAACTCAGGGAAAACAGGTGAACTGATGATCTAACAAACCGTCCAGCTATTGGAGGATGGGCTCTCTTGAATTGGTTGACAATCCTCGGCGTTGCCGATTCCTTCTGGCCACGATCCACCGATCCGAATGAAAACCACAAAACCCTTTTGCTTTGATCGTTAAGACGACGGAAAAAAATGGTTGCCACACCCGCAGACAGGGCCAACTCTTTGCCAGCAGGAGAGTTCAGCGTAAAATCCGCCAACCGACCGCTGTTATCAACCCAGGTTTCCGCCAGAGGACTGCAAACTGGATTCCATCCTCCGGATCTTCTTGAAACCGGTATTTCCCATCCAGACCCCAGGGCCAAGCATTGGCAAAAAAACCATCTAATACCAGTCGAAAAATGCTGCCCAGTTCTAAACCTTGTCCACAGCGTTATATATAGCTCACATCGTACAATTAATCTATAATGCACCCGAAGCGGACCTTCGACCATGGCGAGGCAGACGTCTACCGGAAAACAGCCCTGCAGAACTTCATCATCTCCTCAGAGCAGTGATTTCCAATCCCGCTTCCATTATTGCATTCCAAGGAAAATCTGATGTCTTTGTTACCCATATCCCTTCATCTTTTGACCTGCGTCCTGTTCCCACCGCCGGTTGCCGGCACCATGCATCGAGAGTGGAAGGACTCCACCGGTCACTACCGTCTTTCTGCTCAGTTGATTGCCTATAACAACAAGTCGGTGGTCCTCCAAAAAGAAAACAAAGAGCTGATTTCAATTGATATTAAGGACCTTTCCACCAATGATCAAAGGTTTCTAAGAACGACCAAAGTGAACGAGCAACTCTTTGCTTCTGCCAACGGTTTAAAAACATGGACGCTTCAATCTGGACTAAAAGTGAAGGGGAGGGTTGTCGAATTCGCCAAACGGAATGTTACCTTTCAATTACAAAACGGCCGCATCTACATCAACGACAAACTATTCAAAAACCTGCCGCCGATCTACCAAAAAATGGCGCCACGGATGGTGAGTCATTTCGAAAAAATCAAGATTGACGATGAAGCCGGGTTAACCAAGTGGTTGACCAAAGCACCTGGACAACAAAAGAAATTTCCCTGTGAAGGAATTCTGTTCGAATTGGAAAACGGAGACCGATATGGAGTCCCCATGTTTTTCATTTCCGCCGCTGATCAAATCGCTCTCAAACCCTCTTGGCAACGATGGCTCGCCGCCGGCGGCAACTCTAACCAACAACAGTCTAACCAGCAACAACAACAAGAGTCGTTTTACCTCCGAGCTCAAACTCAGGCCAACACAGAGAACATTGCTCAGATTAAGCAGATTGCTCAGGTAAAACTCCAGCTCCAAGCTTACGATGCCGGCTTATTCGACCTTTGGGAGGTGGGCCTTTATCCACCAGCTGGATCCAATTCCCGGCCCATGTCCGTCGTTGTTCCAGGGCGGAATAGCGATCAAGCGGCCAACGCTGCACTCAGGATGTACCCGGGTGCCCGAGTCGGACCTGTGGCTAAAGTCAGACGGAAGTAACAAAAACTATTTTCGTCGGCATTTTTCCAAACTGACGCTCGATGGACAAAAGGTCATTTTGTTCTGGGAGTCATTTGGCCAGAGGGATGATTTTACCACAGCAAATCTTGGCATCCCAACGATCCTCCAAAACTGGGGCCGATCAACTAATCTGCCATTTTGAGGGTCTAAACTCGGCTATCGCGCCAAGGCTAGACTACAAATTTTCCTGATTTGGTAATCGTCCAAAAATAAAATAAATGATGGTAATTGAGCCAATCCACCCATCCTCCCGTAGAGAAAACCATCCAGTCATGTCGAAATTTACTGCTTTTTCTTTTTTCTAGAAAGACAATAATAAGAAAGAAACCAAATAATGTTGAGGCAACACGACTTTGGCGGACGAAATGGTACACTATGTTACGCCTGTGCCGCTCATCTTCATCTAATCCGGCTTGAGAAATGATTAAAAACTCGGCTCTACTTGACATTCAATCTTTAACTGAAGCCGCCGAATGCCTAAGGCTTTTAGCTCATCCACATCGACTACAAATCATTCAGCTGCTCCTCTTTAAGGGCGATTTTTCTGTCAATGATCTCGCCGCTGAATGCAATCTGTCGCAGCCAACAACTTCCGAACATCTCAACTTGATGCAGCGGTGTGGATTCCTGAAAAAAACAGCGGAGAAGGAAGGCCGAACCGTCAAGTACTCGGTTGCCGAACCGCACCTGAAAGATCTGATGGGCTGCATTCAGCGAAGATTCTCATAGGTCTATTTAGCGGTCGGGCAAGCAAGTATTGGCTTTCTGTGGAATCCTACAGATCGATTCGTAAGACAAGTTCGACGGGCCTGATTCCAGTTAGCAAATCCATTGATTTAGAGACAGCCCCTAAGAAGACCTTGGTAGAAATTCCGAGGTCCTAAAGATAGCGTGCCTAGGCGAACGATCCCTTGAGAGACTTGACCGCCAATCCAATTTCCAGGCTCAACCATCAAGCAGTCCAACCTGCTGTAGAAAAGCCGGGCTTCTGTAAAAAACAGAGCTATTTTCAAAACGGAAAGAGACCGCTACCAGGACCCAACGACCGGTCGCCAGTCCCGGTCATCCCGCCGAACCTCGTCACTCTACTAAGCCACGTCACCAACACCTCGATGACCCTGTCACTGAATACTCAACATGTATCGAACAGACTTCGCGACACCCCCAGCACCCTTCCAACGGCATTACTGGTGAACCGTTGTTAGAAAGCGGGTCACTTCTCGCATTGCCTTAGCGCGATGGCTAATGACCGATTTAACGTGATTCCCCAGTTCGGCCATTGTCAATCCATATTCACGCACCTCAAAATAGGGATCGTAACCGAATCCCCCCTCTCCACTGGGCGTCAACCGGATTTCTCCGAAGCATTTGCCTTCGGCATTAAAAACAACTTCACCCTGCGGGTTAGAAATGGCGGCGTGACAAACATAATGAGCGGACCGCCGTTTCTGTTTTTCTAAAGCCTCCACCAGTTTCTGGTTATTCAAGTCATCGGTGGCATTCTCACCGGAAAATCTGGCGGAGAAAATCCCGGGTGCTCCCTTGAGGGCATCAACACAGAGGCCACTGTCCTCACCAATGCACCACCGGTCTAAATGAACCGCTTGTTGCACCGCTTTTTTTTCTGCATTCTCACGAAAAGAATCGCCATCCTCGACCACTTCAATCGTGTCCGGCAGTTCAGCCAGTGAAAGTGACGCGATCCCGCTATCGCCCAACAAGACCTGCAATTCAACCAGTTTTTTGGCGTTATGGGTAGCCAATACAATTTCATTAATCAACATATTTTCCAGACAACAGGAAGAAGCCCCCATTATAGGAAACTGCCTCATCGATGGTATGTGGGTCAACGAAAATGAGTCTTGCATGAGTCCTCGTCACATCCGCCAGGATCTTTGCTTTGAGAACCGCCTTCTGGGCCTCCTGCGATGCGATAACGTCTTTTGGCAATCTGATTGTAAAACCATTGCCACAGCGGCAGAGAAAAGGGGATATGCAGCAATGGAAACACCATCCAAAGCCGAGGTAACCGCCCGCTCAAATAGCGGATCGCACCAGCTCCGCCATAGGCAGATCCCGATTTTCGTTGAACAACGTACATCTGACTCATTAATTCATCCCTTGTCAGTTGCGGGTACGTTTCGGTTACAAAAGTCGAATGAAGAGACACATAGCACAAACGATCTCGACCATCCCACTTCGCCAACCTGGTCACCTGAGCGATACAAAATCGACAGTTACCATCAAAGATGACGACGTCAGCATCCGGCAAATCCTGGGGTGATTTCAATTCAGTTAACTCCATTTGATTTCTAACCCTTAAAGGGCAAATCAAGGCTTCCGCAACAGACATGTCAAAAGAGTGACCACCCTCAGCAGTCCGCAAGAATCTTAGGTCGCGAAAATTACCGTCATTTCGCTGACAAATGAAAGTCGTTCCACCCAACAAGCAATCTGACAAATTCATTCTATGGCAGAATCGGACCATTCGTCAAAAAAAGCCGGGGAAACCCCGGCTATGGTAAATTTCAACCGCCACTTTTCAGTGAACCGCTTGTTGGCTTTTTTGTTAGCTCGTCACTGGTGCAACAAGCCTTCCATACTGGCCATTGATGTTCGTTGGAGCGAATGCTGTCCAATTGGAGTTGCTCTGGACAAAGACTGATGTCAAGTCAATGCTGGGCCCACTCAGAGTCCCATCGTTATTGAAATGACGCAAAGATTCGATCCTGGATCCACCCCAAAGTTGATTCTTTAACGTACACGAACCGGATGGAGCATTCACTTCATCCCCATCAGTCAGGATGCCAATTTCGAGATCTAGCTGGTTGGGCCCCGACCTTCGCGAAACAAAACTACCGCCAAAGTCCTCTACACCGAACGTTTCACCCATGCGAATTTCAAGGATATCCCGCCCCGCCATTTTTTCTTCGTCGATGATATCGTGTGCGTCGCCAATGTTATAGATGTAACGGTCGTCGCCAGAACCACCGAACATCTGGTCGTTACCGCCTGCACTGGTCAAAACGTCATCACCGCCCAGTCCACGCAAAATGTTCTCCACTTCGTTGCCTGTGATAACGTCCGCTCGCAAGGTACCCGTCGCATTTTCGATGGTCGTTCCAAACGCGATGACTACGTTATCCTGTACCGCACCAATGGAACTGTACTGTCCTTCCTGAAGCGTAATTGTTGCACCGAGAACTTGATTGGAAGCATCAATGACGTCGGCGTCACCACCGGCATCGTATACCAAGTCGCTGAAACGAACGCTGTTCCAACTATAGGTGTCATCACCGGTTCGCGTTTCTGGATTATATCCATAGATTTCTCCAAGGAACCGCATATCGTACAACATCGGGCTACGGGCAGCGGTACCGTTTGGATTGCCAACGTAAGACATCACTGTGACCCCATCGTTGTCAATTTCAGGACTCAGAATCGTCTTGCCAAATTCCTGTTCGTGCGGATGATTCTGCCCCAATGTATGTCCCATCTCATGAAGAATCGTGAGAAACGACTGCGAATCAGGACCGATACTCAACACATTGCTGGTATAGAAATTGTTGATCCAGATATCTCCACCGAAGGGAGCAAATCCCGGATCGGCTGGCGGGTAGGCAAATGCCAAAACAGGAACGTCTTCAAAATAGGTCCCAAACCTTAGAATTCCGCCAGTGGTGTTGGAAACTGGATCCAGGAAGTTATCGCTCACCTCCACGAAGTCCACGTCAAGCAATTCGCCAAACACCTGGAACGCCTTACGTATGGAATCCCGCTGGTTGGCATTGGGAACTGGATTTGGTAACTCGTCGGCTCCGGCCGGAAAATCAGGACCGCTACCATCGATGTAATAAATTGGAATTCTCTGCATGAAGCTGTACGTCAGCCTCATTCTACCACCCGCACCACCGGCAATATGGTCATGCCAGCTATTCAGCTCGTCCTCGGAAGCATTGGGCATAATGAGACTGGTAAACGAATTTGGCTCGGAGAAGAAATTCATGTTTTTCCACTCGCCAACAAAGAAATCGTTGACACCGGACCGGTTGTTCGCTCGCACTTTGACTTCGTCCCAGGCACGCTTGTGATCCGCACCAGCCACAAAATTCAACCGTGAAAACTCGTCTTGATCGAAATTGTGAATCACACCAGCGTCTAGGCGATTATTATCTAATTCAAGATAACCCGATAAAGGATCATCATTCATATCGATCATTTCGTAATCCACAATCCGCGGTCCCTCGTCGGATTGTCTCACAATCACATCAGTGATGGGTATCGATTCAAACTCATCCAAGACGACATTGTCCTCTACCTCTAACGTTGGGTCCGGGAGAGATTCAAATTCGACGGTCTTGATCGTGCTCCAGAATTTCCCGTCGTAAGCACGCACCCTGATTTTTTCTGTCAAGGCTCCTTCGGAGGCTACAAATCTCGCGTTACCCATATCCTCGGCAGCGATTTGAATCCAACGACCAGCCTGCTTCCTTCTGCCGTCTACTTCAATGAAGCCACTGTTATCCACACCCAATTTCGGGCCTCTGGTGTCCCAGAATCGATAAGCCTTTGCCGTACTCGCATCTTCGTCTCGCAGCTCAAACGTATCGATCAGATTGACCGAAGTCTCTGAACGAATCGTAAAATCAGATGTCGTCACAATAGGACGGTTCGCATTGCGAAGTGAATTGGCATTGATTTTGGAGACCGAACTCCATTTGGTTCCATCGAAAGCACGTACCCAGACGTCCTCAGACTGCAGCCGTGAACCGGCAACATAAAAGGCCGTTTCCAGCTTGGAAGCGTTGACCGTTACCCACTGTCCCTGAGCGATCTTGGTACCATCAACCTCCATGTGTCCGCTATAAGAGTTGGTCTTTGACTCTCGGAATCGGTAACGAATAATCGGGTAACCATCAGGATCCAAAGCACTAAATTGCTC
>Ga0214480_100656_pt1 | contig 17032 bp, 11 predicted proteins | sample M1_20Mar14CPVII9_3_FD_165042 | JGI IMG/M metagenome (GOLD analysis project Ga0214480, IMG submission 165042) | Marine eukaryotic communities from Monterey Bay, California, United States - M1_20Mar14CPVII9sort6BwellE17 | ecosystem: Environmental > Aquatic > Marine > Unclassified | place: USA... | reverse complement strand
TGTGTAAAACAAGCAAATTTGTAGGAATTCCTGTAAAACGGGCAATTTCACCGAGAATCGAACACCTCTATGTAAGTAATTGGGATTTTGGATTAATTAGATTACTAACATCTCGGCAACAGTGTAGGCTTGCTACAGTAGTAGTTGATTGGCGGCATTATATAAGTATATAACAAAGTGATGAACACTCCCAGCATGATTCTAGGGCCCTCATTCATACTTTTACAGCCACATGATGGCAGATTTCTCGCCTCAGATTCCGATTTCTGCCAACTTTCAGGCAACATTTGGCCATCAAGTGGCACCTCAGAGATGTAGGCTTGCAACAGTAGTAGTTGATTGGCGGCATTATATAAGTATATAACAAAGTGATGAACACTCCCAGCATGATTCTAGGGCCCTCATTCATACTTTTACAGCCACATGATGGCAGATTTCTCGCCTCAGATTCCGATTTCTGCCAACTTTCAGGCAACATTTGGCCATCAAGTGGCACCTCAGAGATGTAGGCTTGCTACAGTAGTAGTTGATTGGCATTATGTAAGTATATAACAAAGTGATGAACACTCCCAGCATATGATTCTAGGGCCCTCTGTCATACTTTTACAGCCACATGATGGCGGATTTCTCGCCTCAGATTCAGATTTCTGCCAACTTTGAGGCAACATTTGGCCATCAAGTGGCACCCCAATAGATGTAGGCTTGCTACAGTAGTAGTTGATTGGCATTATATAAGTATATAACAAAGTGATGAACACTCCTAGCATGATTCTAGGGCCCTCATTCATACTTTTACAGCCACATGATGGCAGATTTACTCTCGCCTCAGATTCCGATTTCTGCCAACTTTCAGGCAACATTTGGCCATCAAGTGGCACCTCAGAGATGTAGGCTTGCTACAGTAGTAGTTGATTGGCATTATATAAGTATATAACAAAGTGATGAACACTCCCAGCATATGATTCTAGGGCCCTCTGTCATACTTTTACAGCCACATGATGGCGGATTTCTCGCCTCAGATTCAGATTTCTGCCAACTTTCAGGCAACATTTGGCCATCAAGTGGCACCCCAATAGATGTAGGCTTGCTACAGTAGTAGTTGATTGGCATTATATAAGTATATAACAAAGTGATGAACACTCCTAGCATGATTCTAGGGCCCTCTGTCATACTTTTACAGCCACATGATGGCAGATTTCTCTGAGGTTGAAGATTGTACTTATGGTTGGCCTGACGCAACATTTGGCCATCAAGTGGCACCTCAGAGATGTAGGCTTGCTACAGTAGTAGTTGATTGGCATTATGTAAGTATATAACAAAGTGATGAACACTCCCAGCATATGATTCTAGGGCCCTCTGTCATACTTTTACAGCCACATGATGGCGGATTTCTCGCCTCAGATTCAGATTTCTGCCAACTTTGAGGCAACATTTGGCCATCAAGTGGCACCCCAATAGATGTAGGCTTGCTACAGTAGTAGTTGATTGGCATTATATAAGTATATAACAAAGTGATGAACACTCCTAGCATGATTCTAGGGCCCTCATTCATACTTTTACAGCCACATGATGGCAGATTTACTCTCGCCTCAGATTCCGATTTCTGCCAACTTTCAGGCAACATTTGGCCATCAAGTGGCACCTCAGAGATGTAGGCTTGCTACAGTAGTAGTTGATTGGCATTATATAAGTATATAACAAAGTGATGAACACTCCCAGCATATGATTCTAGGGCCCTCTGTCATACTTTTACAGCCACATGATGGCGGATTTCTCGCCTCAGATTCAGATTTCTGCCAACTTTCAGGCAACATTTGGCCATCAAGTGGCACCCCAATAGATGTAGGCTTGCTACAGTAGTAGTTGATTGGCATTATATAAGTATATAACAAAGTGATGAACACTCCTAGCATGATTCTAGGGCCCTCTGTCATACTTTTACAGCCACATGATGGCAGATTTCTCTGAGGTTGAAGATTGTACTTATGGTTGGCCTGACGCAACATACTTTGATCGGGTAAATAGAGCTAGACCATGCAGGTGTTCCTCATTCTAGTGTTTTGTGCTCTTAAATATTTGTAGAATGTATGTAGATGGTTAATATTAGTAAAAGTATTTGATTTGTGATATCATATGATTTATGTACTGTTTACATTCTTTTCGCAAATAGTTCTATTTAGTCAAATGGCATGCTTCTTTTCCTGCTCTTTTGTTGCAATGAGATGCTAACAACAACTTGTTTGACGCTAACTCTTCTTCTTCTCGAAGTGCTCCTTTGTCTCTTTGACACGGCTTTGAGAATTCTCCTTGCCTCCTCTCGAATCTCATCTACATTCAAGTCTTCATTGATCGGCTCGGGTTTCGTTTTCTTTAGTTGCAATACTCCACTCAATGGAGAGTCTTGATTACGACCAAGTTTCTTCCTCTTCTTTCGTTGTCCAACACTCTGTTTAATTGTCTTTGACTTGGTCTTTAGATCGTATAGACTTTTCTTCCATTGACCAGTGGTTATCATAATCTGCTTTGTCTTCAACTTATTTGATCTTTCGATGGTTCTTTGTTCGTCAGCCACTTCAATTATCTTGTGCATCAAACCAGGGTACTGCTTCAATCTATCATATGTGTTTGAATCAATATCAAACTCATGTGGTTGAGCAACAAATAATGAAATTGCATGTCGAGTCAACAAGAGACATTCATGCTCCATTGCAAATGTGATATACTCGACGGAGTTCTCTTCATCAATTACATCATGCTTGATTATTGCTTGTTCAACTTGATCTTTCAAACCAGCTACACCAAATTGGTATGCGATTGCAATGATATCCTTTCCTAGACGTAACACATCATCATGAGATTCAGAGAGATCTCCACCATAAATGTATTCCAATAGATAGCGAAAGGCATCAACAACATTCTCCACGGATATGTTGTGGGAAAAAGTAACTGGTCCATTGTTGCATATGTGAAATAAGGTGGGAGCACAAGCTTCAATGATAAACTTGTGTGCACGTATGATTGTTCCATTGACATCAAACGATACGTCAGTCTTCATTCCGCTATGAAGTAAATACAGAATGTTGCTTTGAAATGGATTAGAGGAAATACTAATACTTCTTTCTTGTACATTGTTGTTAATCGTGGGTGGTGTCATTTGCGATACTTGTTGTGATGTTGTAATTGTACTCATGTCATCGTCATTATTATCATAAATAGTAGGTAACTGAGCATAGTTCGTAAGTGATAGATGATTTAGTGTTGATATTGCCATGAAGCTCATTTGTCGAAGGTATTAGTTGCAATTTATGAGACTGTGAATTGATCAGTGATTAAGTCGTGACTTCGATCTTGGTTTCAGGGTCTTGCTTGATTATTACTTATTACTCCCACTTGCTCGCCCATACAAATTGTATCCGCGGACAGGATTGTATCCTCTCCTCATTTGATTCTTCGCTACTATCAATCATCAACTCTCTTCAGACCAACCGATTTGCATTCTCAAATCATATGCAAAGAGTTGCACGGCCGATGACAAATTTAAACTCCCAAAAGTCGGATTGGTTGGTATTCCCAACATTGTATTGCATTTATCCATATCAGAATCTAACATTCCTTTATCTTCACAACCAAATATAAGTGCTAAACGAATGTCTTGTTCATTTGACTGTTGCCGTTGCAATAAGTTATCGAAGAACTTTCGTGGCTCTTCATAATCTCGTTTGATTCTCTTTTGATACATATCAGTCGGCATTCCTGTGCCACAAATTATAGTACTACCATGATCATGTATTGCCTCTTCTAATGTTTGATATATGTTTGCATTCTGTAGTACATCTTTGGCACCACTTGCTCTTTGGATTACTTTATGACGATTGAGAACTTTTGGATCGACAGGTGATACTAATGCAAGGTCATTAAACCCCATTGTCTTCCTAAAAGAGATATATTGAGTAAGGATCATGCGATTGAATAATGAACAGTGAGTGAGTAACTATGGTAGTAAGTAGATGATATCATTATCAAAATCAAGAGATTGAACAACATGACATCTCTTACATTGCTCTAGCTGTGGCCCCGACGTTTTCAGCATGCTGTGTTCCTACAAGGATGAAGCGAGTTGCAATAGAAGGTGAAAGAAGACGCATACTATATCTAATTAGATTGCACTGTATAGACTGGTCATCCATCAAGATCGAATAGTAAATGAAGTATGTAACCTTCACTCACATAACTGGCGCTTGGTATCCTTTCTCTCTCCACTAACAACTGTCCTCTAGAAAGAGCACTTCCTTTCATTATCTGACGGATAGGCTACTAAATGGCATGCTTACAAGTAATAGTATCTCATTCTAGATAATTAAATAGCTTTTACATAAAGAGATATTAGATTAGAGGGCAAGGATACGGTGTTGTATCCTTAACAATCGATATGCAACATCAATTGTCCTTAATTGCCCGTATCATCTTTGTGATATGTTTCATACCTGAGTATGTAACTGCATTCTCAAAATCATCATCTTCTACACAAACGCCTATCCTTCCGTCAAATCCAAGCGATCTTATCAAACAAGCTTCAGCTGCAATATCCAAGGCATATATCGAAGATGGAATAAACTTACAAACAATTCGATTGCCCTTAACGGAAGCAATGTACAGTGATAAAGAAGAAGGATTTGTTGCAGATCGAGCAATTGGATGGCAAGGTGGGCCACAGGAAACGATCAGATATCTATCACCATTGGTCCAAAGCATCCTAAAGAGTATAAAAATGACAGATAACAATATGGGAGGATTGCCTGTGAAAGTGTCGGAACAGATATTACTCGATTTTGATGGTAGTACTTTACAAACATCAGAACATCCGACAGGACCTTTGCATGATATACAGGCTATATTACAACCCAATACAGATCAGTATTACCTCAAAACTATACAGCAAATTGAAGAGCAGTTTAGCAACACTGAAGGGAAAGAAAAACGTTTGTTTCTTCTTGTCAACCCCGCTTGGAGAGATCGACAAAGTTTCGGCATATTTGGTGGGAAGAAAGCACAAGAACAAATACTAGATCGTTATCCAACAACATATGCCGTAGACCAGTTCATTGTTCGAGGAAGAAAGGTTAGTCTACTCAAGTGTTGGTCTGAAAAATGGGTCATGTTTATTGGGAATGAAGACGACGATACTTTATCATCGGAGATGGTAACAACCTTTAAGGATCGGCCAACATATAAAGAGATTGATGAGATCGTAATTGCAAGGAAATAAAATGATAAGTGTTGACAAGAGATTACATGAATATAGCAACATATCTAGTTGGTACTATCATATACATCCACTACTTCGAGCAAACCATCCACTACTTTCTTGCATTTGCAAGCGAGATCCGATTGGATTCAGCCTCCCTGTGCTTGGATTATCATTCTGTGGAGCTGATTGGTTGCTTTCGTGGCCAATGTTTTGCATACATAATGTTTGTATATTGTCAACAGCTTCTAGTATTCTCTTTGCCTCAGATCGGAGCTCTTTTGGATTCATACGTAACCAGCTTGAATAATGCTTCTTTGGTTTTACGTCTATACCATGTACTGAAACTTCTTGATCAGATACATCTTGTATTCTCTCAATCTCTTTTTCTCGGACTGCTGCAAGGATCCTCTTCGCATAATTTCTTATTGTACAGGCTTCTAATGTTTCATTCTCGTTAAGTGTAGCTAACTTGTTCCTGTTTCTTCTAGACGTTTTGATTTCCTTTACCTTTCTAATATTTGGCATTATGCTGTCGATATCTTCATCTTCATCTCTCCGTATCATTCTATTACATGTCAAATGATCTTCAAGGCTACATTTCTGTGTCAAGATATTTGTACTCTTCACTTGGGGAGAAACATCTGTGAAACTATCTACATCGTATCCCCTGTCATCGGGTGTGAAGTCATCTATATCGTACCCTTGAGGAGAAGATGGAGTGAAAGTATCAACATCATATCCTCTACTAGTTCCCATCTTATCAGTAGCATTGCAACTACTATCATTAGAAGAGTCATCAGAGTTGACTGTGCTTGCCGTATCATTATCATCATTAGCATTTGGTATCTTTAGACCAAACTCTTTTACAAACTCTGCCAAGTCTAGCTTTTCACCATCACTAATGTTGAGTCTATAAATACTCATATCATTTTGTTTTCCGGCTATTTCTATCATTTATTGTAGTGTAAATTATTCATATACCTTTACCACTCGCTATTTCTTCACCTATCCAAGATATTGATTGATATATTGCTCTATACAATGTTGTTTCATATTTCGAGAGAAAATGAGAGAACCTAACATCAATCATCTATCATATCTGTTAAGAAAGAATTGAGCAAAACTGCCCCAACCTTTCTTTTGAGAAGCTGAAATTCGACTGCCCCAATTTTGACGGGGGGATGGCACTCGTGATAAGCAAAGCTAGCAGATTAATAACATGAGTTGTGGAGGGGTATATTGGACTTTAGATTAACATTCTGCAGAGTTTAGGACGTACCAGTCCAAATCTTGAGTCTCTGATCTGGAGGAATCATCCATCTCCACTGTCCCTTCGGTAGTAGTACTGGTAGCTTTCGATACTTCAGACTTTCTTCTTATTCTTCTAATCTTTGTCCAAGATGGATTCTTTATCCTCATCTTCTTCTTAGATTGTACTGTATCATCAGCATCAGCATCTAACAAGCTTCCGGATAAGATACCATCTCTTCCGATAGCAAAGAAGGAGTTATCATCATCTTCATAGACATCCATATCATTATAATCACTAATGATCTTGAGTGTTTTATCTAATTGAATGTCTTCTAAAGCTTTTTCATCTTGAACGGTACTCTGTAGAGTGCTTTTTAGATGCTTGACTTGCATCTTGAGTTCTGTATCTTTATCTTCATGATGGACACTTAATAGTCTCTTCCTCTTCATCCATGCAACCCTACCCTTTCTTGACTTGAGTATATCTTCCACTGCATGGAGTATCATCTCAACCTCAAACTGAACTTCTTCTAGTGAACATTGACGGCGTATATGTGCAACAGTTTCTAATGTGTCATGCTTTCTCTTGCTGGAGATCGCTGCTTCTTCATTCGATACTATATGCTCTTCATGTGAGGCAACGGCTTCATCTGAGACCACTGTAAGGGCATCATCTTGATAATATAATTCATCAACTTGATAATTTATATCATCGTCTTCCGTATCATAGAGACACGGTGGCAGCATGTTTGGATGAATAGTAGTAAGAAGAGTCGAATTACAAACATCACCGCCTTGGAGCAGTATCTTCATTGCCTTTTGTTGATCAGCTTCTTGTATTATCCTCTTGGCATCATTAACTAAATGTGAAATCTTAACTTGAGCAAGTACTCTCTGTGCTTCCTTTCGTATTGTTTCGGAATACAAGTCGGTACCACTCATGAGCTTTTTATACTTGTGTATCTTGCTAACGAATGGTGCTGCATTATTATTGTTGTTATTGGCACAAGGACGAGAAGGAGGGGAAGGTTCATTAGCTTGGGGTCTTTGATTGACCTGTGCCGCTGCTGCCTTTTGTTTGTTCCGTTCCTTCACTATTCTAAGCTGACGGAGTTCTCTCGATTTCTCCTCCCATCTCTTGGACTTAGTCGGCTCCTTTGAGGATACATCGGATGGTTCCTTGTCCTTGCTGCAGCAGTCTCTATTCTCTTTTTCAGATGATCTACTACTATCTCTATCTCTATGCTTTGACTCTAAGAAACTATCCAGTACACCTTTAGGCTTCTCTTGATCATCAGAGGGTATCAACTCTTTGAAACTATCATCTAGCGATCCTTGATCTATGGACATGAAACTATCAGGATCGTATCCACTACCAGAAGACATTATGGATGACGCCGCCGAGCCAGTGCTCATTGTGCTATCTGTACTACCATCATCACTAGCAACATCACTACCGTCGTCTACTGTTGGGGAGGTAGTCGTAGAATTCACATTGAGCGGAGGTGAGTGATGCAAAGTATCTTCAGTATCAGTTGTAGCAGAGGAGGTACTTGTACTATCATCTCCGTCTACTATGCTCTTCTTCTTTCTAATACTACTCAATCTCCCTCTAAGCTCGAGTATACGATGTTGCTTTGCGGCTTCTTCGGCTGCTGATGTTAGGGTTGGCTCCATCGTAGTTCTATACTCAATGTTATTGTTATTGCAAGCACCAAAAATGAGCACGCGTGATCAAACTTTGACACAATAATTGCAAGTATGAACTCACTGCCCTGCAATAAGATGATAGTAGATTGCAACAATTCTTACTGCCCTAAAGACTGCAGAGCATGTGTGCAAAGCATCGAAGGAGAGAGATGTTCATTTGGGGGGGGCAGTATTGGACGAGACTCGGTACTCATTTTTTACTGCTGCCATAATGACCCCCCGCCAAGCAAAGTGTCATCACCGAACATGAACATTAGATTGATATATGTAGTATATTGTTACGCGGCAGCTGCAGGGCTTCTTGTCATCTATCTGATACCTCTATCTAACACCTTATCATGATATAATCTATCGCCAATTTATGTTCTATCCTCAATCAATAACTTCCCATTTAAATTCAAAGACTCCCAACAATAAAGTGAGTGAGTGAGACAAAACAAAATGCAAATCAAAAATTAGCCGCCCAAGATAGAGCTCTAGCCTTCTACGAAGCCTGGATTAATATTATATCAAATGTATACTGAATTTATAGACACATCGAACAATATGAATTATGAGTGGGTGGACACAATCAAACGCGAAAATACAACCGAACTATCCTTTCCCGAACTCCATGCAGGGGATGCTATATTCTACAATTACACAGTCGAGCACGGCGTTGCGCCAGTTGAATCGGGAAAGAGGTACTCAATGGCATTCTTCTTTGACCGAGTAGTTATAAACATAAGATCGTTGCAGTTGCAGAATACAAATACAATGACTATATTGTCTTTGTTATCTACTTGCGAAGGCCTCGAAATGACGGCCTTGATATACTAAAACACTTCGTCGTCAAACTATAATCGCCCAATACACGCTAATCTCTGTCATCAGAGTACAATTCTGGAGTAGAGGGCGAGATTGGACGATTTAGTTAGGGTCCCATGGGTTTGGGGCATTGGAGCTATTGAACTCCCCCACACGACAGAGCCTGAGGTAGCGAGTTGGATACTGTGATGATTGCAAGCCGATCACCTGTACTCCTTGTTGTCTTTGTTCGTTCATTGCTGCACGGATGTTGGTTAGTGAATATTCAACCCCAATACGAATCTTTCCTTTTATACCAACTCCAAACTGATCATAGTTAGGGCACTTCTTCTTCTTTCCTGCTGCCAAATTCATGGAGGTAAACTTTGCAATATCTCCTCTTCCTCTCTCATAAACAATGCAATCCTTTCCATACGGACTATCATCTGGAGCATTAGCTTGTACCACCTCTTGAATACGATTGTTTATGACAGCAATACGTGCATCGGCATCACCTACAACTGTAAAGTCATCAATACATTGCCCTACACTCAACATTCTAACACAATAAAAGGTGTTCTCTCCTACTCCCAGCATCAGACCACCAGGCATGCTATCATGAACTTGTTTTAAAGTAAAACTATTCCTGAAATTGTAACCATTGTTACTAGGATCGGCAGGGAAGAAATCAAACCCTTCTTGTTGATTCAACTGAATAGAGATAAGGGAGGTACCATCTCCATTTAATGCATCATACACAAGAAGTGCATTCGCGTTCTCAAACCAAAGCTTAACTGTTTCAATACGAGTAACTAAACCTCTAGAACCCATTGGTACCAATTCATTACCATTTGTATTGATTTCACTCATCGGAGGAGTTTGGAATTGGGGACCACCAATTCCACTTGAGTTGTATTTGATCAAAGTATAGACATTTAGGTGGTGGTGTAAAATTGGGCCACTATTCCAAGTTACATTCGCCAAATTATTAATACTTCCTCCAAAGAATGAACCGACACTATTAGGACCACCCTTTCTGCCTTTTGCTGGGCATACCTTGAGTGCAGGAACATTGGAACAAATCTCCCATGGGGATTGGTTGAGGATATCATCTTTTGATGTCAAGCCGAGTACTGACATGACAGTATCGGACTCAAATACAATAACAACATGGGCTTCATTGCGTTGTTTTAGTTGTCGTTGAATTGCAATCGATAGTCTATCAAAGAATCCCTCGATGGCAGTACGTGCACGTTCAATAGATGGCAATAAAAAGATGAATGCAGGTTGCTCTACATCGCCATTGATCTGGATACCCCGCCTGTTATTCCAGGATAAAACTAAGGTACTTAGCAAATTATTGCCAGCAATCCTATCATTACTGCTAGTTGTATCAATACTGCTGTCATCGTCGTCAGAGTCGAGACCATCATATTGGTTGGAGGGGTGTGGTACAAAGTTGTTATTGTAGGACATAATTGAAAGTTGGACGTGTGGCTTGTAGAGTGTGGTATAGATGAATTACGCTTGCAACGGAAGAGCGCCAAAGTGTGATATAGATGCTATACAATCGGTTCTGTATCTCTATTACCTGCTACACAATGGTGGCGTCGAGAGTAGTTATTGCAAATCCTTGCAAATCTTTGCAACTCCAAAATCCAAAAGAAATGAATGCGACCCGCTGTCCAGAGTTGTGGAAATGTGCATCCCCAAGTCCCTAAATCGCGCCAGTTTCAGACGGCCTCATTTCGACACGAATTTTGGGCGCGCAGGTCGCTATTGAGGTATCCCAATGTACTAAATAATGGTAGTATACGTAATAATACGCTACCAACTAAATTTACTATTTGACAGCCTCTCGTTGCCTCATCATTGTCACAACAGACAAAAAATCAGCTGTTCTCACAGATTGTTCTGATGTCATGCACTCTAGTATAATTTGGGAAAGATAAAGGAGACTCGATACTCGATCGGCTTTATTCATCCCATTGGGTATTGTGAATAACATACACTGGTAAGTCAACTGTTATATGGTATGAATGTAGTAGTGTACTGGCTTATTGCAATAGCCATATTTTGTTGTTAGGCGGCCGCCGGAGGAGATGAGAAATAATTCTCGGTCGTCGTCTCGTCAATATCGTCGCTTATTGTGTTAGATCTTTGTATGTTGGTCCACAGTGGTGCGCCATGTGTATTGCAATACGGTTGTCCTTTTAAACATATTCGGCATACGTAAACCCTACGGGACGGCGGCGGTTAAAACGGTAGATAGAGAGGAGAAAGTCGAGAGAGAAATAATATTAATATATCGGGTGCACCATCTCTTTGTTATTGTTATCAGTGGGTGTTGGTATTGCAATACTGTGGTCCTTTTAATAGTATCTATATTCGGAGATATATGTAGTGTCAATGATCCTAAGGCTTCTGAGAAAGATGAACATATCATATGTCATATGTTATGATTATTATACTTATTTTATGCAGTTAACTAATACACTTTCCTCTCTCTCTATTATTATCCACCCACGGCAGTAGTAAATACAACAATTGCAATGCCTAAAGGTATGTATATATTATATTGATATACTTTTGTTTGTTTTGCTGTATTATATCACTCTTGTCTCATATCATATGTGCATAGTATTTGAATTAGCACAGGATAATGCATATGCGTGGTGGACGTGTATGCTGATGATCGTGGTAGCACTAGCCTATTATGTATTTGCATTCATGGTTATTGATTTGACTGGTGATAGTGATAGTGAAGCAGAGGTTGTAGTGGGTAACACTAGTGATAGTGAAGTAGAGGTTGTGGAGGATAACATCTATGATGTTGAGAATCCCCCGCCTGACGATTCTCATTCTACTACTACATTCCCAGGAGTAGGTCGTCGTCTAGGCAATGATAGTGCCGCCCCTCGTGCCGCAGGTGGTACATCATCTTCTACTACCACGGCAGCAGATGCAACTTCCGCCAGTTCTAAGCGTCAGCCAACTAACGAGAACTCCAATGATGAACGTCCTGCCAAACGTAAAGCGTCCTCCGAACGCCCAAGTAAGGCAGAAAGGATGCCGAATCAATCTCGAGAACGCAACGAACAGAGCGATCCACTAAATGTTGGAAACTACACTGCTACCAACTCAAACGGATATCTTCCAAGCAACTTCGGGCTGTACACTGACGGACAAGCAAGTAAGGAGGAAGCGATGGAACACTTCAGGAAAGGAGATATCCAATGCTACAACATCAAGTTTGGATTCGGCTGCTTTGTATCCTTATCCCTTCTCTATCTAGAGTTGATTGAATTATTCTTGGCAGGAGCACTCATTGTGATCTTTTTCGAGAGAGGATGTGGTAGCTCCGGTATTAGTGTTACACGAACTCGGGAGGTTCTCATGACAAGTCCCTCTTTCAAACATATCGTTTTATTATTAGAAGGCACATTCGGAGTTCTCGGACGTCTTTGGGTAGCAATGAACATTTCAGGCTTGCAGGACAAGCATGGTGATAAGATCAAGAAGGGTTGTACTCACCGAGGCCTCCTCTCATTGCTTTGCATCAACAAGATGATGTGGTTTGAGAATCAAGAGACGGGTGTCAAGTTTGGTATCCTAGTTCCTCATGGAGCTTTGATGTTTCTTTCTTCGAGAGGTGGAGGATTTGATGGCAAGTTATTGCATTCTGTAGAAGGAGGCGATAACTCTTGGCTTGTTGCCTTCGACATCTCATGCAAGGCAAACTAGATCCTTGATGGATCTCTTCATATATACAACATGCAGCAATTCTATTTCAGCTTGTCAAATCTAGTTGTTTATAGTTTTGCGATGTATCTCAACTAAAATAGTTGTTTTTATTCATATTCATATGCTAATGGTCGTATTAAAGATTCTTCCTTTCGACACTTCGTATTGTTCTTCTTTGGAGATTCGGCAAGATACTAGAGGATTCTCTCGACATGGATACCAACAACAATATACAACACAATTGTTCTATTAGTCTTAGTACAATAACCACCGCTGATTCAATTGACGATAAGATTGAGGACAATATGAGCCTTGAAGAATTAAGAGCGTGTTTAAATATTGAAGCAGCAACCATGAAGAAGAAGTTGCAACAGATACAAAAGAGTGACACAGACGATAAAGAGGCTAGAAGGATACGGAGGATACAAAAACGCGAGGAGAGTAAACGATTAAAGAATATTGAATATGTTAATCAATGGGATGTATTCTTTCAAGATTTTAATTTGTTAGATTCTACTGCGAATCAACAACTACCACTACCAAAAAGTGATGTTGAAAAGAAAGATGACAATTCAATACCAACACAAAGATTAAAGAGACGACGTACTATATCTCTGAGAGCATTATCTAAATCACTTTCTATAGGACAAGGTAGAAACAGGACGAAAGATTCGTTATCTAAATCATCATCAAAGTCGATAAGAAATATGTTATCATTTATTACTGGAAACACAGCCAAACAATAAGAGACAATAAAGTGAGAGTATCGGTATACGTATTGAATGGTCAATTATTATGTTCCCTGTGTACACTTTGTCGTTGTCTGCTTTTTAAACACAAAACTGTACCTCTAATTAATATTACAACCCTATATAATATGTTACCTATTGTACTACTAAGCCTTCTTCTTCTTCTTGCGATCTACCTTCCCTTCACAAGAATTAGCAACTAATCCAGTACAACGACTCACAATATCATACTGTCCTCCACCCTTTGACTCGATAATCTCTATTATACTCTTGTCTTCATAACCTTCTGGTAGTGTAGGTTGATAGGCATTTACTACATTCTTCAATGGATTCAAAAAGTGTTGCTCGTACAATTGACTAAACCCTTCAACTGTTCCCATCCACCTTGCAAATCTTGTACCATTCTCTGCTATGTTCTTGGCTTCTCGAGGATGTTTCTGTGCCCAATCATACTTGGCTTTTAAATCACTCAGATCTTCATTGACAGGGACATAGTGTTCCCAGGGAACTAACAAATCATGGAACCAATCCTTCGTTGGCGTTACATGATGGAATAGTAAGCCGGGAAGTGCAAGCTTTTCAATTGTACCCTGTAGTGAGGAAAGAAGGAAGAAGATATAATCAAGAGTATGTGAGTTGAATTCTATATATCTAATGAACAATAAACTTGACAATATTTACCGTCCAGGTTGTGCCTCCTCCACCGCCTAAATCAATGTGATACTTATACTTGGCTTGTTGTGTCATGTTGACGTAGTCTCCAATCACAGAGATACCAAGCTCTGACAATAGCTTGTAGTCCTCATGTTCACTTGCCGGTACCTTTTTGCCTCCATCATTAATATTGGCAAACTTGATATTAACCCATGGCAGTATCTTTTTACTGGTATCGCCATAGGATCTTAGTCCAGCACCTCCTATTTCAGAGTTACCGTCGTCAATCCCCTTTTCAGCTTGATCTGCTTCGATCTCTGCCTCAGATGTTAGCAGTACTCCTCTCCATCTTGGCAACAACTTCTCACCCATATCCCACAATGTCTGTATGGCCCATTGCCTCTTATCAAACTCATTCACAAACTGTTCCAGACCACCAATTTCATCTTCCTTGGGTGCTATATCGTCTGAGTATGTCACTCCTCTCATCTCGGGGTATAATGTATGTAGGAAAACAAAGTCAGTACCTCGCCATATCACTTGAGGTATTAAATGATCCCAATAGTTATTACCGTGGTTCAAATTCAAGTTCTGATCTGTTATTATACCAAGTTCTTTTCCATAGACCAAGCCTGTCTTGACTTGATTGTCCTCAAAGTCAACCTTGGGTTGTAAATCTTGGCACAATGTCTCTTCTATCTGCCACTCGTCAAAACATGGTAGATGCGGTCGAACGGGTACTGGAAAGGCAATCATACTGGGGAGATACTTTGGATCAACAAAGACACTACCCGATTGAAATATAGGTGCAAAGTCTACACTACCGCAGTAATTGTCACTAGCGGAAGGGCCAACACCGAGACATGAATTCTTGACTCGAGGAGCATCGCCCGTACTAATCATTAGCACTAAATCATCACTCTCTTGGCCTTGGAATCTTTCTGGCATGTGCTTTCGCAAACCATATGATATCACAGAGGCTACTCGGAAGATCCGCTGACAACCAAAGTCACATCCCTTGATATTATGTACCACAACAAAGCTATCCGACTTGGCCTCATACACAAAGAAAAAGATTGTATACCGAAAGGCAGAAACTGCTTGGAAACAGTTCTCAATGTTATATGATGTCATGGTTGCTGGGAGCTCGACTTGAGGCAGCTGAGGAGAATCTGATGCCACAGCGGCTTCAGCTGGGAGATCAAGTGGCGGTGAAGGATCTTCATTATGTGCTACGGGGAAGAAGACTTGCTGTGTTGTATCTCCCTCCATAAACTGCGTTTCCCCCTCGACTGCCTGCGGCTGCTGCCCAACAACCTCGGCACTGTGCATAAACTCCTCCTTCAAATGCTTCATAGTTTCAATAGGATGATGTATTAACTCTGAATCAACCTCGGCAAGTCCAGCTTGCTGCATCTCACCACCCTGTGTTATATCACCGGCATGTCCTGGTGGTTGTTCAAAGTTGTCAAGTCCACCTTCCTCATTGAGAGGTAGAGGATCTGGTTGTTGCAATTCTCCCGCCTGTGCCTCAACTTGATTTATTTGGTTTTGTAAATCAGCAATTGCTGCATCCCAATACTGTTCAGAGGGTGGGACGGCTTCTCCGGGCTCCTGTCCTATACTGGTCACAATCTGTTGTTGCTGTTGCATATCGACAGTATCTTGCCCAACAGGCATTTGCTCTTCTTGAAACTGTTGCCCTTGCTCTTCACTAATTGGTTGACGTACATTATCAGCTAATGCAGTGGCCACCTCATCTGCAGTCCATGCTGCATCATTATTATCATCTTGTGGCGGCGGTGGAGGTGGTGGTTGCTGCTGCTGTTGTTGATCCCAACCTTGTACCTGATCAGTCCCTCCATCAACCCAATCCAAATTAATCTGTTGCTGTCCTTCTTCTTGTTCATTATTAACAACTTGTGGATTGAATGGCTGTTGAAATACACTCCCATCCAATCCCCCCTCTACTACCTGCTGTTGCTGTTGCTGACCATCTTGATTTCCCATGTAAACAACCTGTCCAGCTTGTGAGGCAGTGCCTAAACTATCCCAAGCATTAACATGTACATCATGCTCTGCATTCTTATCAAACGATTTCGCATATGGTATCTGTTCACGAAATTCGACTGTTTTTGGATCATTGAATCCATTTAATTGTGGTAATTCTCGTTGTTGTTGTCCTGGCAATTGTCTGCGCTGATGGTGGTTAGACTGTACTGCTTCTTCATTTAAATATTGATAGGCAAGTGGATTCCCTTTAGGATACCACTCAAGATTATTCTCATCACTCCTCCCTTCTCCCAAAGTACTACTACTTAACATATTCCTCAATCCATTATATCTCGAGGAAGTATGACCATCATTCCTATTGGCCTGTCCTTGCTGCCAATTATGTAAATGTTCAGCAGCACTAATTGATTGTGTAGTTACATGTCTATTATATGGTATCTTATGCTTTTCAAGTATAACCATTATAACAATACCAACCAAGATTGCCAATATAGTAATATATTTTAAACATTTTGTTATAGTTAATTGTTGACATGATATCTTAAGATTTAATGTATATACCCTTGGTCTTTGTGAATCATAATTATTGTTTGATATAGAATTAGTAGTTGATGAGATACCTCTTGATAATTGACTGTTACTACTCATTACTGTTTCAATACCATCATCTTCTTCAACTGAATAACCACTCAATCTTCTACAACGTTTATCCAATGCATTAGCACTACTTTGATTTAATATACGACCACCACCACCACGCAATAATGGATTTGATCCTACACTTTTACTTCGTAATTGTTTTTGTTTGTGATCATTTAGGATACGTCGCTTTTTATCACGACTGTCTAGATCTGATGTTCCACCCATCTTATATTAT
>Ga0214480_100655_pt1 | contig 17058 bp, 11 predicted proteins | sample M1_20Mar14CPVII9_3_FD_165042 | JGI IMG/M metagenome (GOLD analysis project Ga0214480, IMG submission 165042) | Marine eukaryotic communities from Monterey Bay, California, United States - M1_20Mar14CPVII9sort6BwellE17 | ecosystem: Environmental > Aquatic > Marine > Unclassified | place: USA... | reverse complement strand
CAGTCAGATATTGAAAAGGAGCAAGGAGAGAAAGAGAATTGGTTGCTTCAGGAGCAACTATTCAAGGTTAAAGAACATACGGCACGTCAAGTGTACTTAATGGCAAAACAAGCTAATGCAGCTACCAAGAGAGAAGAAGAGCAAGGAGGCCTTGTGATTGTAAAGGCTGTGTATGGTGTCATGGACAATACAAGTCGGCAATGGATACAGTATAGAGATACCAAAACTAACAAGATGATGAATCATACAATGAAAGCTACCACACAACTTCAATTCTGGGTCATCAATTCGTCATTACATCTACCAGCGGTTTCTAAGAAGCACATGCTTGGGTTTTTCGATCTGCTTGCATTTGTCAGTGATGATGAATGGGAAATGCAACCAACAAATCAGAAAGAAGGCAACACTAGAATCCATTCCTTTCAAGAATGGTGGAAAGAAATGCTCGTTGGAACTAAACAGAAGAGGAGAGACTTGGTAGTTGTATTGTCTATTCAGTACAAATGGAACAACAAGTTGTACCAAGTAATGTATCATGATAATGAAGCTGTTGACTTGCCGAGTCAGCATGCAGAAGAGATAGTCGAGTAAACTCATAATCTTCATTTATTTTCTTCATTATCTTTACTTTCTTGATCCCTAACTGCCTTTTATACACGACGACAGATATATAAATAGATATATCATTTGTTCACATCTAAAATTCTTCTACCGACTCACACTTCCCCATTTTGTTTCATTGCCTTATACTCTAAATAGCTCTTCTGCTCTTCATTGGTCATCAAGACGGTTTTTAGACCTTGTTGTTGTTGTGTCTCGGGAGGATTATTTGCAGGGTCATAAGCTTGAGGAATTCCGGGTAGACTTGGCATGCCCCCTGCTGCCACAGATTGACTTTGCATGGACCGAGACATGATCATTTGTTGTTGAAGTTCCATCATGCGCATCTCTTCAGGATTATCCAGGGGTGGCGTCGATGGAGATTTCTCCTTCTTGGTACGTTTGGGTAAGGAACTGGGTAGTGGTAATACATCAGCCGGACCGTTGGCAAAGAATTCCCTAGTCTGTGATGAAATCTTCGACGACAGAACATAATTTTGTTGATATTCATGCATTTGATCTTCTGGGATGGGTATATTGTTATTTACTACCAAATCTGGCATCTTATCCTGTGCAGACTGTGCTTTGGCATTAGCAAACTGACTATCGTCCATTCGATAGCGCATCTTAAGAACCCATTCGGGATTATCACGCTGGAAAAGGGGGTTGTAATAAGCTCCAATTTCTGGTCCACGGGCTACCCTTTCAAAGTTCCATCGCTTCAACCTTCTTGTAAATGAGGTAAACTAGGGGGAAACAATTGAGGTGTTAGTACGAACATATCATGTGTTAGATCATGTGTTAACAGCAACCCACAGATATAGTAATATAACAACATACCTTACAGCCATCAAAGTACTTTGGCAACAACACTTTAGCAAACGCCTGCTTATCAGTGATCATAAATCCTTTACCATGTGCCAACCATGAAACGATGTGATTGGTATCTTCCTCACTAAGAACATCAAATAAAGTTTCGGGGAAATTCTTGGCTTCCGCTGCAGATGTCTGTACTACTGCTTGTGGATAATTAAAACTACCTCCTCCGCCGCCATTATTTTGCATCATTTGCATCATTGCTGCCTGCATGGCAGGGTCATTTGACATGGCCATTGGCGAGAAGTTATTCATACCCATATAATTACTCCCCATGTAGGCATTTGATGGTAAATATTGATTATTATTGAATGTTTGATGCTGCATCATGTTATTCATATTTGCTTGCGACTGATCAATGGCCGCGGGCTTACGATCACCATCCTCCATAATTTGTTCTGTCTTTACTTCAGTACTAGCAGCCTTATTTTTACTAGCATCATCTAATACCTCCTCTTCCTTACCCTTTGCTTTACCACGGGTTGACGATCGACGAGATGATCGGGTCTGTTTAGTAGGTAGTGTTGAAGTTGAGGCTGCTACTTTTTTGCGTGATGAAGTTGGCATCTTGTGAATTTGTTGTTAAATATTAGTCAGTGGCGTAAAATCGATCGGCCAATTGACGATTAGTATAATATTATATTATGTTAGTTATATTAGAGGATGGCGCAGATTTGTTGTCCATGTCGTATTGACCAGCGGCAATCAGGTCAAAGGTGATATTAAAAGTATGTAAGGTGATTTTATGCACAAAAAATTGAGTACCGGTTTTCGTATCCTAGTCGTAGATTGAGAGATAGTCAAAGGTCTGCATAGCCAAGGACAGCCGACCCCTTTAGGTATTGGACTTCAATGCGATAGTGTGGTATTGTTTGGCGTTTTATTTTTACTCATAGTATTATTTCATTTAGTAGCAGCCAATATAAGAAGTTCCATAGATATTAAACATGTGTAGCCAGTCAAACATGCTAGTATGTATTGAATTGATCTTATTGACCATCCTTTGAAGTATCATCTTCCGAGTCTGCTGATGAGATATCATCTTCTACTCCACCCTCTCCACCGAGTGATGGCAATGCCTGTAATAAAGACAACCTCTGCTTGGTAGTAGCTAATAATCGGAGTGCAAATACTTCATGTATAGCAAGCTTGCGGAGCTTGTTGGCATCTCTATTAGAACTGTCAGAAGTATCGTTTTCGGCGGGAGATGAAACATCTTCATTGTCTGATAGTATATCAGCTGCAAGTTGTTCAACTGACTCAACTGAAGTATCAGCGGTAGCGGTACTGACAGAGTCGTCAGAAGAGGAAGATATTCCTTCTTCAACAGACACATCTTCTTCTTCTCTCTTCTCATTATCGGTAGCATCGGAAGATTTATCAGACTTCCAGAAGAATGCTCCCCGTTTCCTCTTGCTTCGCCGATCTTCGCCCTCCTGTGTAGCCAAGGTGCTATATTTCAACAACTCTCTAATATCATCATCAAATTTCATTTCTATAGCCTTCAAGTCTGCCTGTATCCGCTTCTCACGACGGCGTAATCTTCTTCGTCGTACCCGTCGTCTTTTCCTAGCCACGGATTTATTGCTACCCCGTTCAATCTCTTTCTCATCTTCTTCGCCATCTTCCTTTGCAAGTTCCTTTAGAAATAGCTTATCAATAGCTCCATTTGTAACTACTGATCTCTCCAATATTCTCAGACATATCCGGGCAGTTAATTCCTCATCATCTATATCTTCTCCACGAGTTACACTATTTGCCACTCCTTCTATCTTCTCCTCACTTGTACTACTTTTAAATATAGCATTCTTAGCCTCGTCATCAACAGCAGCACCATTCTCCAATTCACTCATGGCTTCTTGCAATACCTGATCTTCATATTTATTCCATACCTGTTCCCATGTCATACCCGTACTCTTCCATTTGCCATATCGTCTCCATGAACGGTATCCATCATATAGCATTGACCCGATGCGTCCGGGCAATCGTGATCGTTCACGTGCATACTTTTTAGCAGCTAGACGTGCTTGATAGGCTAACGGTGCCAATTCTTTAAGTTCTTGTTGGAGATAGTTATTCTCTTCACTGTTGACATCTATATTGTTGGACTCGTTATCTTTTGACGACCAGGGCAGTCTGTTTTTGGATTTAACTTTTCTTCTTCTATCCTGTTCATCGATTGTAACATTCCTCCCCTCAACATCATCCTTGGTAGATAACAAACCATCTCTCAATCCTTTCAATTCTAATAATGCACGGGGTAATAATGTATGATACAATCTTCTCGTCGATGTGGGGTCAAAGTCTCCCCATAGTCTGTTCTTATTCGAGCCAAATGATTTCCTTAATCGTTTCACAGATGTATATTTGGCTGCCCATGCTGCCTTTTGTTGTTCGTAATCTAATCGACGTTGATTATTCTTATTAGAGTTTGAGTTGTTTGAAGTGTCGTTTGAAGGAGTGAGGTGTAACCGGGCAAATCTTCTATCAAGGAATCGTAACATCTTTGCTTTCTTCCCTCGTTTATATGTAGCTGCTGATGTTTTCTTGTTCATACTTTGAGCAGTTGTTGCCCTTGTTATAGCCAATGAATCTTCATCATCTTCTCCTCCACTAGAATAGATATGTGTATCCTCACTATAATGTGTGGCATATCTTAAATCTGTTTGTCTATGTTTGCCCTTACCACCACTACTTCCTCTACTGTTTACTGCCCGTTGACTACGTTTAGTACCCGGAGGTTGTCGCTGCATACTTCTAGATGCTTGTGATATTGAAGATGCTTGTTGCAATCGTCCTAGTCTAGAATTTGGTGGAGGTACCGTCTTTGCAGTTAGAATCGTAGACGAAGAAGCATGTAAAGTAGTTGTTGTTGATGTAGGGAGTTCCCACGGATTAATAGACTGCGGTTGAGAAACAAAGCAGCTACAACATGATGTTGAAGGCCTGATGTAGGAGGATGAATCAGCTGACGATGAAGCTAACAACGCAAGTAATATGGCCAGCGATGCAGTACCCGCTGCCGAGTATCCTAAATCATAACGCGGTTTGCTTACTCTATGCCCCATTATTATTATTAATATATTGCAACGCTGTCTGTATGATGTGGTCAGTACTGAAGCCTGCTTTGTTGAATCTTCAAGTAATGTTCTTTGCAACAAATTACTATGAGAGTGTTTGCAAAAATATTTTCTCAGTATGTATATTTGATTTATGTTTGATTATCAATCAAATGATTTATCATCCACAAACGCCCTGCTATCGAAGCTTTGCAATTTCATCTCTTCCCAACCATTGAAATGCATCATCGGCATTGTATTTAGTTGACAGGAGGTTCTTTGATTGCAACAGCTTGTGATGTGGTGAGGCGGGCATATCTAAATTGCGGTATCCTAAGATGCAAGAAATTTTGGAGGTAGATAGTGTAGTAAACGCACCGTGGGAGAAATAGCACAAGTTAAGGGGAGAAATAGCACAAGTAGAAATAAGGCAGCCCCTTCATAGACCTGAGTGCCAGGTTGACTCTCTCTTCTCTACTCTCATAATTTACCCTCAACCTTATCTCTCTCCTCTACTTAACTTACCCACGCCGCCCACGCCACAAACTTAGCATATTATTATTATTATTATTGTCATTCGCCGCCGCCCTTGCCGCCGCCGCCTTTGCTGTGTCCGCCTTCACATATATGTATATCTCAATATCTGAAGTATAATAAAATCACAATGAATAACAATACCAATAATAATCACAATCCAAGCAATAATGACTCTGCGGCTGCTAATCCCCAATCAAATTACACTGTACAATCTATAACAGTTGCTATACAAACTAAGTACGGCTTAATATCTGAAGCTGCTGGTAAAAATGATCATGCTACAATAAATTTATTAATGTCAGAGATAGGTACATTAGAGGCGGAGAAGAGAAGGTTGCAATTACAAAACAACAACAATCATGACAATATTATGAATGATATAAATGACTCATTAAAGCGTATGTCGCCAACAAAACCTTCCAATTCAACCGCTCCCGCCGCCATACCAACAGCAAGGATTCCTTCTAAAGTTGCGCGTTCACCTCGCAAATCTCCACAGTCAAAACCATCAGAAAAGAAGATGAGATCGAATGAGTCTAGTAAGAGCGGAGATGAAGAAGCGATTGCCCCAGTTATAAATCGGGCATCAACATTACAATCAGCGCCATTTGCTCAACAGGTGCGTCAACCGTATGAGGCCAACATTGACCATTATGATGTAATGCATCTAGACGATAATGCTCTTCACAATAATACAGAAAAATATGCCACGCACTTTCTTAAGACTGAAGAGGGGGCGGAGCGGTTGTGTGATATGGCATCCACTTATACAGCAAGAAATGGTCGACCTAGAAGCTCAAGCTCTACCAACTCCACCGCACAGTCCAGAAGTAACAAGCTTTATTCAAATGCAAACTCTTCCGCCACCACTGCCGCCGCCGCCGCGTCTTCTTCTTCTGCCGCCGGCTCAATTGCTGCCGCCTCCACACCAGTTGATAGTTCATCAGCAAACTCTACTTCTAATGATGCTACTAAACCTTTTGAAAACATTACTGACGCCGCCCGAACATTACTGTCTAATACTTTTCATCAACTTGCTGGGCAACAGTTTTCAACAGTCAGTAATAGTGATGGTTTGGATATGGATATGAATGAGGAATGTGATGCTTTATATGAGTTAACAGATCCCGATTCGCCGCAGTTCCAGGCCTTCTTGTATGATATTTATCAATCGGATTACGACGGGGATGATAAGCAATGGATTCCGCCCAATCAGGAGTATTTTACCACAAAACGATATAGAAAGAACCCTCCAAAGGTATATAAACTTAACCGACAGTTGTCAGTATATTGCAAGGACTCTCCGCCTGTAGGATATCGCCATCCTTACTCACTCAAGGAGTCGGAGGCTATATTTGGTCCAGAGCGTGGAGGTAAGGGTATTCTTAAGAAGGCGTTTCCAGCTTACCACATATTAAAGCAGAGGTTTGGAGATAAGACGAGAAATCCAGACACCGCAGTGATTGAAGACTTGGGCTATTACTATTGTGATGCCAAAGACAATGGTCAAGGTGGTTGTCAGCGTCAAATCTTAATTTGCAGATGTAGTCAGGGTATTCTAGTGTATGAGCTGATGGATGACAGCGGTGTGTGTCACACACACAATTATGCCGCACATCGGGAGATTTCACAATCAGATAAGCGTAAAGGCCCCTTATCATTCACTGTCAAGCAAAAAGAATTTGTATTGAAGGAGTATGGAAAAGCTGGTGCTCATAACAGAGTTGATGTTGCCAATCTAATGTCAAAAGATGGCCTCTTATCTACTGAACAAAAGCAGAACATGGCTAATGTTAGACGACAGATTACCGACTTGACTAAGAATAAGGAGAAACACTTTAAGCATCAATGGCACACTGAGACAATGAATCAAGCCCAACTTGTCGAAGCGCTGGACAATCTTATTGTTCCCAATGGTATCGAGGGGTTTATTAATGAATCGAGGAACCCTTCAACTAAATTACAACCTCCAAATCAAGGCAGTCTTGACTCTAAAACTGAGAATTACTTCTTAGACACCGATCTATATGAAACACTTGGTAACAAAATGGTTGTGCTAGACCATGACTATGGAGATGGAGGGAACAAGTCATATATAACATTCATGCCTAAGGATGCATTGGAAAGGGCAGAGAAAGCGGCCGCCATGTTTTCTGATGAAGAAGGAAAGTATAAGAATACTGTTCAGTTTGGATGTGACTTCACGCCTCTAGGAGATGGAACAGGCATTGAGCTTGGGCATGCTGGGTTTTACGATTTTAAGCACAAATACTACCCTATTGTGTATGTTATAGCTAAACATGAGAACAAAGAGAGATCAATTGATATGATGGCTCCCATTCAAAAGTTAGTTGCCGCAGCTGGAGGGACTGATCTGACTTGCTTATCAGATGCATCACTTGCTTTAGAAACGGCAGCTACTTGTCTTGGCATACTTATGAGAAGATGTTTTGCACATGTTATTAGGTTGCCCGATGGTACAAAGCGGAATAGTAAACAAGGGACTAAAGGTAGTCTTTATCGCTATGTTAGAAATACTATGGGAATGTCAGCAAAGATTACAACAAAAGTAAGTACAAAAGTGCCAAGTTTAATGTTAACAATCTCATCTCTTACCTCAATTTGCCTGTGTGAATGTAACAGTTTATCACAGATTGCCTAAAATTCAATTATCTTCCATCTAAGTACCCTCAAGACTATGAGAATGCTGTCAAGCTTTTAGCTGAGAAGTATCCTGCCATACTTAAGGCAGATACTGAACACAGTAAACATGTCAGAGAGTTTTACCTGAACAAGGATCCATTCAAACTTGGCGGTCGATGTTGCCCAGTGCCTGGTCAATCTGGTAGCAATAATGGTGGCGAAAAGCGTGGAGGATTGACCAAGGCTCAATGGAAAGGCATCACCCGCTGGATACCTAAAGAAGAGAAGTCGAATCCCCTCTATGTCATGTGTGCTTGTGCACTTGATATAAGTCATTCCGCACCCCTCTCAGAGTTTGCAACAAATCCTAAAGAAGAGAGAGAAGACTTTGATATGTTGCGACTGGTTAGCAAGTTTGATATCGATAGTCCTGGTAACATCTGCCTAGATATTTTGTATATGATATGTACAGATCCAGAAGATAACACTCAAGTGTATGATACTTCACGCCTCATTGGTAGAGATGATCAATCATTTGTGGCTCACTTTCCGACAGCTACTAATGTATACTCTCACATGAGTCAGATCTCTCAAGCAAGTTCAGTGGAAGCAAACGCTATTTCATTCTATGAAACAATCAATACATACTCCGACCCACTCAATCAAGTTGATACTGTTGAGAAATGCCACAAGCGCATTGGTCGAATGGATAAGAATGAAATAATTGAGCTCAAGCGTATGTTGCATTCAAATCTTAGAGACAATCTTCCTCAGATCAAGACTAATGAAACATTTGATCAATACATGAATCGCAGGGCTCAGAGGAATCCAGCTAGAGGAGCAACACCCGCACGCACACTTGCCAGAATGAAGAGACAGAGCAAGTTAATCTCAAGGAAGAAGCGAGAAGAGAAGAAGAATGTGTCTAAGTATGGTACCAAGTCGGGGGATCCAAAGTTGGGTGTGGCAACATCTGCACAGGTGGACAAGTCAACTATAGGTGATACCAAGAAAAGTAGTTGTACCAAGACTAATGACATTAGTAATGAGGTATGTACACCTGTGGACGCACAAGTAATATTGGATGAGGTCGGTAAAGGTAAAGACAAAAGCGATGGCTACGTCTACTGTGGCGATGACTATAATTATGATGAAATGGTATCATTTGTTGACAACTTGATGTCTGAGCACTCAATCGACATTGATAATGACGAAGTTGTAGCTGCTGAATTGGCTAAGAAATGCGAAGTTAGAGTAAAGCGGCAGCTAGGGGACTTTAATGAAGTCTTTATTGATGCAAAGAAGAAGAAAGTAAGCTGTACATGTGAAGATTACTCAGCAGAAAGGTACTGTCCTCATTGTGCATTTTTTGAAGTGTTACAGTTTGGTAAGATTCCAAGTACTAGCTGCGCTAAGTCTGGCGAGAGGTGGAATGATATTAGAGAAACATGTATTGATATATTGAAGAAGACTTATGTGGATGTTTCTATAGCTTCACCAATGATGTGCACTGTATGTAAAGACTAAATATAAAAATCAGTAATAGGTACAAAGATGATCTATAAAAACCCATATTTAGAACCTTTAGTAAACCCATGAAAACCTTTTTAAAAAACAGAAAAATGTTCAAGTTTACTTTATTGGTTTCTATTGAAATAGTTGCCAAATGTATCTATTGGCATGTCATTAGGATTCTTCTTCATCCAATTGTCCACTCCATTTGTAATATAAGGAATTATTCTAGTGATGTAAGCAGATGGATCATTATCTGAGCTCCAATCATCTTGTTTTATCAGCCCATGCAAGCATTCTCTGCTGTTCAATATAACAATACACACCACATCGGGTTCATTTGTTACGATCTGAATAGACTTTCCACCAGTAGCATGCTCACACACAAGAAGATCTGACGACTTGACTACCCCTCCGACTCCTTTAGACCCACCTTGGGGTATATATACCAATGGATGCATGCAACTAACATCTCCCGAATCAGCATGTAATGCCACACAGCTCTCTGATATTTGTTTTTCAATTGATGGTCCATTGTGATGCTGTGCCCTGGATATAACAGGCTTTGTATTGGCAATACCCAAACCAACTTGTCTAATAGCATATTGATTACTGAACCAGTTTACCCTATCATTTTGCAAAGGAGGACAGGCAAGAAGTGGATTGATTTTATGCTCTTGATTACTGTGGTATACTAATGGAAAGTAATTTAATATAGCTGCAGCTGTGGTGTGTAATATCTGACCAATTATGTTAACAATACCATACCCAACTGCTGCGACTGTTGTATCAAGTGTATCCATAACAAAGGGGCGTTTGGGAAGTATGTTGCCATCCAAATCCCTGCTTTCGATATAAGCTTGCCATCCAAATCCCTGCTTTAAATATCGACCGCCACCTGAATCATCTATTGAAAACTTACTACTTGGCATCTTGTTCAGAAGCTCCTCCAATTCTTTATGATTATTACTACTAATAGCCACTCTGTGGATAGCCTTCAGAAAAGGACAAGGCGAATCCTTCTTAGCATAGATAATACATACTTGCTTTTTATTGTCAAAAGTAACTTCAATTATATCTCTTCTTTTGTTATTTTTATCTTCTTCTGGTGTTGAAGGTTTAATAATAGGTGCCTTTATCTTCTTCATTATTACTTCAGTCACTTGTGGATGCGGTTTTCCTTTCTGTGTTCTATTTGTTGCTGGGTGGAAATTAAAGTCTACTTCCCTTCCACCAACACACAATGTGTGTCGTCCATCTGCTGGTTACATTGTTCCTTCTCCAATAACTACCGATGCAAGGATCAATGCTGAATCACATTGATTAGATGTCGATCTATTTCATAGCGATGGATGCATTACTTTTACGATTAAGAATATCATGTCGTAATAATGTTACATATTATTAATCAGAACTAAACCCACTAAACTCAGGTGGGGGCTTCATCTTATTAGCATTTTGCAATCCGTCATACTTCGTAGACACCTCTTCTGTTCTCTTCTTCCTTCGAGTATCTTCCTTTCGAGCGTTTGCTATTACCTTTGGATGTTGTGCTCGGACTTTCATTTGCTCTGCCTGATACTCTTCTGGTAGTCTCCAAACAAATTCACCATAAGGACACTTGTTGGTAGTATTTCTTAGTGTATTGCACTCTCCACACCGCATGCATAAAGTGTCAATATATCCTGGTTTCTTCTCTCCGCAACAACACTCCCATACATACTCAGTCATATCTTTACCAGCTGCTATTCTTCTCAACTTATCTGTCTTGAAACTACCCTCATACAAATTGGCAAGCTTTGTATTGATAGATCGAAGCAACTCAATAGTATCTTCTCTATCCATACCAACATCAGAGTTTACAACCTCACGAACAAACTCCGAGGCATCAGTTTTCATACTACCTGTAGTTGCACCGCCAATCTTACCGCCAATCTTACCACCGATCTTACCACCCTTGACTGATCCTTCAAATAGACTGACAAGCTTTGTATCTATAGATCTAAGCAACTCAATAGCATCTGATCTACTCATACCAGACTTGATACATTCATGAATAAACTCTGAGGCTTCAATCCTCATACTGCCTGTAGTTCTACCTCCCTTACGACAACTTGCACGGATTGCATCTGCAAACAACTCAAGCTCCTCAGCAGATTTGTCATCATGTCCAGCAAAACGATATGAAATGCGAGTGATTTTAGGAGTGTTGCAAACATATGAGTAAGCAAGCTTAATCGTACAACACTGAGCATCTAATCTCTCTCGTGGAAAGATAAGTAGGTTACCAATCCAACCTGCACAATAACACTCGGGATGAGAGAGCTCTCCACAATCAATCATTGTATCGGTAACGGTGGGACCACGGTTGGCAGTAGTAGCGGTGACAATTAGCTTGTTATCAACGGTACTTGATGCACATACAGTTGGACATGGCACTCCATCATTCAACAAGTTGAAGTAGCTAACTTTACATAGATACAACAATCCACAGAGCAGATCAAACTCATCTCTTGATACACCAAGCTCCTTTTTAGCGAACTTATTCATATCAGAATCGAATGTCTCTTTGCTCTTTGCAACAACTGGATAGAAGTCGTGTACTGCAATCATCTTCTCCATCTCATCCATCTCTTCCTTTGTGAGGTATCTTCCACACGCCTCATTGTTCAATGAACTTGGGAAGGATCTCTTGATGGTCATGATACATCCTAAAGTTTCATCGATCTTGTTTGTACCTTCCTTCTCCATACTATCTGTAGATATGATGAATGAAGTAGATGATATGATGAGAATATGTGATTGCAAAAAGAGTACATATAATGTGCACAAAATTAGAACATATCATATGCACAAAATGTATGTATACTATGCAACGCTAATACACAAAAGGATATGCTTATAAACATATACAATCAATACATAACTCACCTGGAACGGCCCAGTGCAATAGAACTAAGAGTTTAGTAGCCAATGTGATGCTATCTCCATGATTAACACGTCCTTTATATGAAGTATCATCTACAATACGCTCCAACTCATCTTCTATACCACGTAATCGTTTCCTGAACTTATTCTTATTCACTTTCCCATCATTTTTATCCTTGAGTAGTTGTATCATAGATTGGATGAGTAATCTTGAGCTGTTGTTTGTACCCTTGTGGTCGTGCACTACTTTCATGGCTTGCTTAATCATGTTTGTATCCATGAGTAGACTGGTTTGTAGGAATGAATGGTTACCAAACTCCGTAGTAGTTGGCATCTCTTGAGCGTTGTCAGGAATATATGGTTGTTTAGATGCATTAGAAGTGGTTCGAGGGGTATCAAACTCTTCATTATCTTGTGCATGATTAGAAGATACCTGCTGCTCTTTATCTTTGGAGGTGGTGATAGATGGAGTTTTGCAGTTGCCGCTGCCGCCGCTATTGGTCTTTCTACGCTTTGCTCTCTTAGCCATGGTTGGATAGATAGTTGATAGAGGTATTACTAGTGTTACTTAGTAGTTATGGTGCATGTTGGATGGATTATGAGATTATGAAAGCGGTCGTGAGTTGGAGGGAGAGGAGTGATGCTTATTTGGACACCCATCTCAGAGGATACCTTTCGCAATTTCATTTCAAAACACATACTCCAACCATGATAAGAGTACAAATAAATCAGCGGAGTATGATGGTACAAATAAATTTCATGCACGACCTCACCACTATAGAGACAAGAGGTCTCATAAATTTCATAAAGGTGCCGATATCACCATCAATCCATCCTTCATACACTATAACACCAAGTAAGTTTTGATGTTGTTGAACTGTGTTGTATTGCAATGTCCATCCTATTCCTATTGTATGTATTGCAATTAATATATCGCTAATCGTGTACTACTTCATTATAATTATTTAGGTGCACCATCCTCCAAAAACAAATTGCAACTGCATCATACAATACATCATGGCAGTATCAACACGTAGCACATCGACATCTTCTACGGGTGGACATTCTTTTGATGGAAAGTTATATGCAACTTACCGAGAGATGGTAGATGCCAAACGTGCTCACCGCTCAAATTGGGTTAAAGAAAATGTAAGTGAGCCTATGGCATCCATGAGACGGGAGGAGGCAGCGGCGGCGGCTACAAAGAGATCCAGGAAGGCCAAGAAGAAGAACAAATCCAAGAAGAAGGATAAGGAGGAGGTCGGAGTGCCTGCACGTGAATATCCATTACGTAATCGTGTTACAACTCCTGTTCGTTTATCCCAAGAGGCAGCGGCCGAGTTAGTTCAGAAGTCGAAGGAGGTGAGTGTTTGTTTAATTGTTGTACATATGATATGCTCATTATGATATGCTCATATGATGTGCACATTAATTCTATGTCTATACTCATTCCACCGTCCCCCGTCTTTACATCCATTATCAGATTCAAAACAAAAAAGGAACCGAGGAGAAGGTGGTAGAGAAGAAGAAGAATCAGCCAAAGAAGAGTGAGAATACCATTTATTATTGTGCATCTCCTTTTAATTTCTTATGCACCATCTAACATACCTCTTTTCTTCTCCATTCAATATCATATACATCATAGGACGAACGACTGTAAATATCAAGGGTCGGGTGGTATCAGCTTCGAGGTCTAAAGCTCAGAAGAAGACATTAGCATCTCGTGGTGCTTGGGGAGCTCTCGTTGATCACCAAGTCAGAGCTGATCAGGAGGCGCAACTTGGCCAAGTCATGCGTACACTGGTCCTGGAGAAACGTTTGAAGCACATCATCTCGTGGAACGGTCGCATCAAGAATGAGTTGAAGGTAACTGATCGAGCACGTGGTACTCAGAGAATGGTAGTATGTGTATCAAAGGATCCTGAAGAAGAGAGTAAGCCTATTTCTGGCTTCCGATTTCGTAACTTGAGTGATGTCGTGGACCGTTGCAAGCTCTTCAAGGTGGGGTTTGGTGGTTCAGCTTCTGATCACAACAAACTTCATACCAGACTGAATGACATTGGTTTCAAGAGGGTGAAAGGTCCTACCGAGGGAGAGAGCCGCAACGCTTCTAAAGACGTCATTGATTCTTTTGAATACATTTATGTACATCCTCTATTTGATGTCAGCAAGCCTGAGCTCATCCGCAAGATTGTGCACGGTGCAAAGTGGTCATATGATTCTCTTTGAAGTAGCCTTCGGAATGTGCTATTTGATGTGTTAGATATTCTTTATGTAGTTGTTTGGGTAATAGAGTTTATGGTACTAAAATAGATATACGAGAAGAAAGCTAACGATGCATATGCTTCTGCCTATTGTATAATGATCGGTTCGGGGTTAGATACTCTTTCATCCATATGTCTAGCAACAAGTATAAAAGCTATATACATTGAGTATGGTATAATAGATGCGAATGGAGTGTTCTGTCCTCCATCTTACACTTGGACTATGATTGATTGCATCGCAGACTATACAATCAAATGCACAAAGAGCATACGGAAAGAAGATGGCTATCCTAGAAAGACATACAAGGATTTTGGTTATATGTAACTCATTCAATTAACATTAAGTTTACTTTGACACTGATTCTCCCTCATCGTTACTGATATGTGTAGCAATCAAATTCTCAAGAGGACTACCCTTCTTCAGCTTGTATGTTAACATTCTTTTGACATAGTACTGACTATCCATTTCAATGTTTTGAATGATGTCGCTTACCAAATGACCACGCTCAACACTACATCCAACCTCATTCTCCAATCTCGTGAAGTGGATGTGAAAGTGATAAAATTGAGGTTGATAATGTACAAATATACGAATCTGATTCTCAACTTGCACTCCATATGTTGACTTGATAGCGGCTAAACCTTCCTTTACCATTGCTTTTAGTAATGGTATATGATGTCCTCTCAAGTCTCTAATACATGTAATGGAAGAGTCTTTTACGATTCCCAAGCAATACAAATCAGATGTAGAAGGATGATTATACCATTCACTTCTTGGAGTTGTCAATGGTGGTGGATGAGTCCTCCACTTTGTGTCGACATTGATTACAAACTCTTCGTGATTCACTAATAATCGTTCTGCCTCCTTTTTTCCTTCCACGACATTGTTTATCCATGATAATGATCCGCTATCGATAATTGATTGTATATATGGTTGAACAACTGTACTGTACATATGATATGTCTCGTTTATGAGGACATGGCCAAGTGTCGGCATAGCTCGAGAGATCTGATATGGTGATGCAGGACTTATAAGTTCAACATCAAAACAGCCAAACTTTGATATTGCATTGCTAATACTACCAGAGCTTTCATCTTGCTTTGTTGTATCTGCACTATTGCTGTTTGGACTAGCCGAATGATAACTATACTCGGCACCGCTCTCACTCTTTAATTCAAAGGTATACTTATTTAGAAAGGATATAATCTCTTCACTAGTAATTGGATTGTGATCAAGTAAGTTTCTCTCAGGTATTTGACCCTTATCAATATCCTCTTGAGATATTACCGGATTGCTACCTAGTATTTCTTTATGAAATGGTTGCAATGTCAACTTGAGTAGTGATGTGATAGTAGATGTATCTTGGCCAACATTATTATCAGTATAGGTCGATGTGATAGTAGTTGTAGTTGTAGCTTGGTCATCATTATCATTTGTTTCGGCGGTTCCTTCTTTTGCAATAAGTTGTTGTTGATGTGTTATCAATAATGTTGCGTGCTGATCTGAGACGGTGAGAGATTGTACTTTCACGCCCTCTTTGCCGAGTATATCCAGAGGATTCTTCATGCTTACACCGATAACAGCAGAGCACTACTACTTCCTAACCATCGGATATGTATGAAATCTTCACTCTAATTAAATAGGTAAACTCAATGCATCATTTATGCTTGCACGACAATTGAAATTACCTTCAATAATTTTGATAATTTGTTACTCAGCTAAGATAAAGGCTAATAAATTAGTCAAACAATATTTATGAGTGGAAAAGGCAAGTCTCTTCTTCGTAATGCTGTAATAAGTCGAGAAGAGCACACAAGATATGTCGGCGCCATTCAATTAGCCCCCAGTTGCCATAGTCTTCCTTCCATAATTACATTCGGTGCTCTCTCGTTTAGATACTATCAACTAAGTAACACGATTTTGATTTTGACTGATCGGCACGTGTATATTTACTTCAAACTTCTCCCCTCCGAATAATATCCACTGACGTAAATCTCTCAACCTATTGCAACACGCAAATAGCAGTAGTATAAACCAAAGCAAATAGATCTATTTATAATCAGCCAGAATCAGCCATAAATCATCATCTCGATACCCGCCTACGCCAACACTCACCATACACAACACCTCCAATTTTAATAATGACCTACTTAACTTCGTTTCTTTGCATGTTTTGCATTACTACCGCCATCCCTTGCACATATGCCTTCCAAACAGCATCACAAGTACTGCCCATGCGTATAGATCCAATACCTACACAAGAAATTATGCAACGTCTTGGTCTTAAAGAGGATACCAACAGTAATATCAACAACAACTTATCAATAGGATCCTCACCCAATATGAAATACAAACTATTCAATGAACATGAGGTTATATGTCCAGTATCTGGCTCTCATCAGGGTATACTCTGTACGGTAATATTACCCTCGTCGTCATCAATGAGTAGTGATGAAAGTTATGATGATGCAAACTCAATTGCAAATAATCATGATTTAGTCTCACAAGCAATACTTGCAGGATCATTAGCTGCTTCTGTACGAAACTCCAGTCCCGATTCCAATAGTATATATCATTTACCATATGTTATAACTTTAGTTGAATCACTCATGGCTGATGAAATGAACAGTATTGATTT
>Ga0214480_100654_pt1 | contig 17065 bp, 14 predicted proteins | sample M1_20Mar14CPVII9_3_FD_165042 | JGI IMG/M metagenome (GOLD analysis project Ga0214480, IMG submission 165042) | Marine eukaryotic communities from Monterey Bay, California, United States - M1_20Mar14CPVII9sort6BwellE17 | ecosystem: Environmental > Aquatic > Marine > Unclassified | place: USA... | reverse complement strand
TTGTTCAAGATGATATGAGCGATGATAATGAGGAAGATAGGATCATATCCAAGGCATATACTACTATTGAGCTAGTATTTCATTCTCTTGATAGCAACACTAACAGCAATATCAACCGAGATACCTCAGATCGTTTGAGTTACATTGGCAACAATCCACTTTCATTGTTACCGGCTGGTGAGCTTACCGAGGTATCTCAAGATACAACTTCAGAGGATGCGGCAGGTATATTCATTATAATCTTTCTAGTATTGTCTGTTTGTGGTTGTCTCGGTGCGATTGTAGTACTGTGTACTTTCTCTCGACGACTTATCAATAACAAAGAGGAGAGTCTATATGATTCAGATGACGAGGAATCACAAATGAAGTCAAGAGCTTCCAACAACACACTCTCTTCAAGTTCCAGAGGAAGTAGCACTGATCCTATTGATACACAGGAAGTGGAAGAGGAGATAGATTGGAATCGAATGGTATATATTGAAAGTCTTGCACTGTCACAACCGACAACATCGTCTTCATTGAGTAGAGTTCCCGAGGATACGTCTGTTGACTATGGCTGTGCTGATGAAACGAGTATTTGAGAAGTACTGTGTTGCTATGTATAGATTTTGTGGAGTATTGTCTCGATCTTAGTTTGATAAACATTGAGTGAACTTACAGTTGATACTGTATCTATCTTAAATTGTGCATAGATTTGTCATACAGCTTCTCAGCTTGTTACTCTGACCACAGCTTGCTTTGTACTCAAGCTAAAACCTAAATACTCATACTGCCAACCAAATCGTTTACAACATTCCCTCCAGGCTCTAAACTCGTCCTGCCTCCAACTAGGATGACATAGATACTCATCAAATACTATAACTGTTCCTGGGATAATCCGGCCGTGAAACGCTTCCAACACATCTCTTGTGCTGCCATACAAGTCACAGTCGATATTAGCATATGCTAGAGGCCGACCTTTATCTACTGTTGATAGGAACTTTGGTATAGTGTCTTTGAACAAGCCTTTGTGAAAGTGACAATTTCCTTCTATCTTTGGCATAGATCCTCCTGTACTATACGATCCTGCAGGTTCACTTCCCCAAGCAACGGGTAGACCTGAAGATGCGTGTTTCACGGTTTACGAAGATGAAGAGATGATAGTAACTTATGTTAGTGTATACGGCTTGCAAAGACAATGAAATAAGGTAGATAAAGGCCATATGAATAGGAAGCTTCATATTCAATAATAAAACAATACAAACGCGGACAGACCAGTAAATGTATCAAATCCATCTATCCTTGTATTCAGTGGTAGAAGCTCTTGTGTCATCCTACAACTTCGTCCACTAGCAACACCGAATTCGCATACCAATCCATCTTCATATTGTAATAAAGGTTGAGCAGCCTCCAACGCAATTTCAAGCATGGCTCGAGTTCCTCGGTGTAGATTTAAGTGATATGGATTGGTTCGTCTTGTATGCCAACGAACATAACCCCACGAATCTACTAGACAAGAGAGATTGGATTCTCCACGTCGAAGTGTTTCCATGATTTGTTCTGATTCTTCTAATTCCTCCAACCTTTCCAAAGCTACAGCTAAATGAAACTTTACTTCTCCTTCTCCATTACATGTTCGTGAAGCTTCCCGATATGCATCAACTGCTTTCTCCATTTGTTCTCTCCAGATAATCCCTTCGGCTTCATTAGAAGAAAAACTTTGTGTAATACTAGCTTCAACACTCGTGCCAATACCATGATAAGAATACCAATTAGGATCACAAGATGCAGCTAGTTTGTATAAACGTTTGGACGCACGAGAATCACCAAAAGCATCATGGGATAGATGAGCTAATCTAATGCAAGCATATGCCAATACTGCCAATACATTTGGGGAAGATGAAGAGCCATCAACTTCCTCCATGGTAGTTACATACTGAAATATATTACCACCTTCTTTCCCTTCCTCACTTATTGTAGTATCATCGTTGTTTGTAGAATGATCCAAGAAACACTGATATAAAGTAGCTGCCTCGTGAAATGCTGAGTAATAGATGTATTAATAATATGATGCAATGATGAAATTAGTGGAGAGAAAAGATATCCAAAGATAACTTTAGAAACTGACATGATAGAATTTGCATACTATAATGCATAACATGTAACGTACCTGCAGACGCAGCACGAGCTAATCCAGCTTTCTCAAGCTGTATACCCAATCTAAATGCCCGATCTGCTTCTCCAGTTGCAGTTGATATTGTTGAAGAGTAAAGTTTGCTTTTAACTGATGTATGAGCAATGTTATTGTGGTATCCAAGGGGAGAAAAGGCAAGCGATCGATCAAAGCCGCTGATGATGACGAATAAGATGGCAATTCTAGTAAGAATGGATATCATCATCGATGTATTGGATTGTACTATTGACAAGAGGAGAGTCTCTTAGAACTTAGAGTTATTGATGATTGATGAACTATTACTACATAGTGCACGTGGGCAGTGGGCGAAGCCCCCTAATAAGGAACTATACCTCAAGAGACAATAAACACCTGAAAAGGTAGAGGTGAATAAGTTGGATAGACAGTGTTATTGCAGTGTTTTTGTATTGATAAGCGTATTATCATCATTAGAATTCTACAATGAATGACTCCTGTCCCTGTCTAATATCCAGACTCTCTAGTGTCTTGTTTGCATTCGTTGTAGTCAACTGTAGTTCTCTCCTGGGAAATCTTGTTACCAGTCGAAACATTATTGGATCAGCTCCGTCACATACATGCGAGGCAAATGAAAAAAGATGAGATAGTGTTGATGTAGTACAGGCAAATCTACGCCGCCCTGTTACAGTATTACCCGTTGGAGTACGGCCACGAACTTGAATAGTACACACTCCTTCTTTCATGCCATTCGCTGGTTCAGGAGGAAACTCAATCACTTGACTTTTGCTACTAGAAGCAGTCTCATTAGATTTGCTTATCTGCGGCTGAGCTGGTTCAGACAATAACCTTCCACCACCGCCACCCAATATCCTTGAGCCCGTAGGTTCAGGCTTGACATTATCTTCAGCCAAGGGCTCATCTTTCATATCATCATTATCACATGATGCGAAATCGACATTTAGATTGGTATTGATACAACTCACAGCCCCAAACTGGGCAGGTGACAAACTTGATACAATCAAATCAAATGATGTACCTCTACGCCATGTACGGATAACATCTCCTCTTGAAAGCGTAGCTCTTGTCCTCATCAAGCTTTGTTCTAGTACAACTTTGATGTCTTTCAAACTATAAAAGCCATTCTCTATTGAAGTTTTTGTTGGTGTGAATGTACAGTTTGTACCAGCTGGTAGCCTAGAGACTGGAGTGACTTCTACTGATGAGGCAGGAATGTCAAAGAGTCCATAAGCTGGGTGCCCAGGGGTCTTCTCTCCATCATCATCGTCTTCCTCTGTTGTTGTATGTTGTTTGTTGTCCACATCCATATCTTCATTATCATCTTCATTCATTTCTGTCAGATTTGTTTTAGTAGAAGCAGCAGGATCTACAGTTCGTAGAACTGGTATATCAATCTTCTTCTCCTTACCATCATTGGATGAAGATTCTACTAACGAATGTGAGTTTGGTTGTAATAATGCTCTGGCTATAGATTCAGGCAATCCAACACAGTTCTCTTCTTGTGTAAATTCCACAACTGTACCATGAGTGTAGGATATATACTTCATTGATAACTCATCCAAATATGCCTCGACTATTAGAGAATAATCACCATCATCATCCATTTCATCATCACTATCATCCATATCCTGCTGATTTGCTGTACCGTTATCAGTTATAGATGATGTAGATTGTTGTGATGATAATACAGCATTCTTCCTCTTCTCATTCTGTACAATCTTCTCCTTGATATTCTCAATAAGAGCCTTCATCTTACTACTCGATGGGAATGTATAATCAGGTTTGAGTATACCTATTCGAAAAGCAATCGGTCGACCGCCATTCGAACTACTTCCAAATGGATCCAAGTCATTCGATGATGATGTCATCGTTTCTAATATTGATGGTGGTAATGCAATCTTATCACCGTCACCATGTATCGATGTTGCTTTGAAGGACCATCCGTTTGATAATGGATTTATGTTTGTGAATAGTGTTGTAGTAGATGATGATATTGTAGATGTAGTTTGTTGCTGTTTCTCAGTAACTACTGGTGATCCAACATTTGCAACACCCAGTTGTCTCTCGACTCTTCCAATGGATGTTACTACCTTATCAACAATTTGTGCATTACGTTCATTTTCAATCTTCTTTTGTTGTAATCGTTTTTCAGCTTTGAGACGAGCAGACTGTGCTTCCTTTTTCGACTTTGCACTTGCACTTCGAGCTGATCTTGATGCTCTAGATCGATTGTAGGCTGACTTTTGATCTTGTTGTAGACGTTTTGCTGCTATATCAAAGTCCATTCTTTATTATTTATAGTATATGCTGGTTCGAAAGTTGCAATAACTCGAGAGATGTAAGTATTTTTTTAAGCTCAGTTTATTACAGATGAACTCTGTCTAATAATTGTATATATGCTCGGTCAGTGTATCAAGGCCAGTTTCAATCCATATGTAGGTATATCATTCGGCGGCTTTCCATTTCCATCGATTGTTTTGTTTTTGTGTTTGTAATGAGTTCGCCAGAGAGGGGGTTTGTAAACGAAACCTATTTCCTAAACTATTTTTTGAGTACCATGTGTAAGTCATTCAGTTTGCAACAATGCTATTTATTATTAGGCTGTCTACTTGCTTTGTTGATACACTGACATAGACTGCCGACGAACATACAAACTATATAGACAGCATGGACTTTAAAGACCTTGACGATATATCCACGGCCTCCGCCGACGGCGCCGCCGCTGCGGATACAAACACTACAAAAATTAAAGACGGTGCACCTCAAAATTATAACAGTAACAGTGACTCTGAAGAGGAACAGGAGTATGTATCAGCATACAGTAAATTTACCAACAAGAACCTTTCCAATACCACCACTACTACCACCAAACAACCCCGTAGGCGTAGGGGCGGATATGGTACTAACAATACCACATCAATGTTAGAAACTTTACCTGAAAATAATGATGGTGCACCTAACACAACTTCCAACTTTAATGACCTCAAAAACAATAACGAAACAGCCCAACCATCACCCAATAGCAACAATAATGCTGGATTACCAAAAGATGATGACTTTGGTTTAAACATGAATGATTTCATGAGTCAAGATTTTGGGGGTGTTGGTACACAACATACTGATATTTTTATGAATTCAGACGAGGATGACGAGGATGATGATGATGCCACCCGTCCATTGGATTCGAATGAAATGAGTGATTTAGAAAAGATTGGACCGTGGACTGGTGATGTTGAGAGTGATGTTGATACGGCCGCTACTACTACTGGTGGTGATAGTAATAATGAGGGTGAAGACATGTCGTTAGAAGAGGACATTAAACCCAAGGGACGTACTAAGCAGAGTAAGAAGAAGAAGTCAGTGCTTGAAAGTGATGATTTGGGGATTGAGAGTGAGGGTAAGGAGGGTGATATTGGGGAAGAAGCCCCTCAAGAAGAGGATAATACCGAGGACAATACGATGGAAGTTGATAAGTCTGAATTTAAAGATGCACCAAGTGATGAGCTTGTAGTTGAGTCCAATACGGATGCACCAAGCCAAGAAGAAGAAACAGAATCACCCAAGAAACCCTCTACATCCGCTACCGATCCGTCTAATTCAGACTTGCTATCACTAGTAGATAAACTCTTCACGGCAGCAGATAAGGATACCATGACAGTCGGGGGTGTTAATCGTTCAGTTGCTACCCACTTTGGTTGGGAAAAAGTTGATAAAACGAGGAAGAAGGTAATTAAAAACCGGTTGATGGATTTGATGAATGGTATTGTTTCAGTTGGAGAGGGATTGGATGGCGAGGAAACCAAGAAGAAGAAGAAGAAAAAGAAGTCATCCCAAAAGAAGAAAGAAAAGAAGTCAAAGACCAAGAGTGACGACGAGAATATGGAAGAGAATGCCGATAATGTTGATTTTGAGGGAGATTATGAAAGTGAGGAAGAACCAGAGCCAGTAGATGCTGATAAATCCTCCGACTACGAAGAAGAAGCTCCTACTCCTAAGAAGAGGTCCGGTAAGAAAAATAAGAAGAAGGTGTCCTACAGCAGTGACTCTGATGATTCCATTGATGCACCCACAAAGAAGAAGAGGGAACGTCGTTCCTCCTCAAAGAAGAGTGGTAAGGGTAAAATGGCTAAACATTTACGTGATCATCATGCCAAGGCACGTCAACGTCAGATGGAGGAGGCGCGTATCCGTAAGGAAGAGCTTGGTCATCTAGCCGATGATGACGATGAAGCCAATCTTGCCAAGAAAGACAAAGTTAGTGAGGAAGATCGTCAACGCCATGCGGAAATTCAGGCACGGTTTAATACTACAAGTGAGGAATTGATTATTAAACGTAGGGAGGATCGTGTTGGTTTGATCGACCGGTTAAGAATGGCACGGCTGGAGCAGCTGGAGGAGAATCTCACATTGAGTGAAATGGCCAAGGATGTGAAGAAGGAGGAAATTAATGTCGATGTTAAAGTTGAAGATGGACAGCCAAAGCTCACGTCTACCAATGTGAAGGTTGAGGAGAAAGAAGAAAATGAAGAAGAGGAAGCTGTAAATGCCGCTGCTTCTAAGAAATCCAAGATGCTCACTTTGGGTGACGATACTAGCAGTGAAGAAGAGAGTGAAGATGACGACGACGACGACTTGGAGATTGTTGCTCCATCTACCAACAAGCCTCCAGTTGATACCCCCAAGAATGATATCAAGTCACAGATTAAGGCAAAGAACACATCTGCAATGGACTTTCTCTTCAACCCAGGCAAGAAGGTGGCAAGTAAATCTTCAAAACCCGTGGCCAATCCTCGTTTGGCGTTGCGGAATGCATTACGAGCTCAGAAGATGTATGCAAGCAACCGTTGGTTGGCAACGTGAGTATCGCATACACTCTGTTCCTCTTTCCATACTTTCTTAGCTCACCTTATATTTACACCTTTCATTTATTCATAGTCAACTTGAGTACAGGGATGAAGACAAGCATATCAAGGATTGCTTGGAGGCTGTCACACAGAAGAACAAACAAATTTTGATGATGGAGAAGAAGGCCGTCGCTCGTGAGAAGGAGGCTGCTCTCCGTAGTGAACAGGCATTTGGAGAAGAAATGCCAATGAACGAGTCAAATGATACGGAGAAGGAGTTCGACGAAGAGGAGGATGAAGAAATGGCCGTGGCTCGTGAGCTCGAGCAGCTGGAGAATGGCGCTGATGTCGAACAAGACGATAGTGATGAGAATAGTCAAGCTGATGATCCTGGTAAGGAGCAGACTGGTGAGACGGCTGATGAATCTCAAGCTAACAAACCAGACATGGATTCCGAGGAAAAAATCCCTGATACCGACCCAGCTACTGATGATGTCGAGCCTGCTGAAATGGAGGAATCTTCTGAAGATGCCGAGCCGTCCATGGTTGTGACACCTGCGAAAGTTAATACCGACGTTGTCACAAGCGAGAATGCAGATGACGAAAAGAGTGCAACAGAGTTGGTTGACAATACATCCAGTGAGGACAAGGATACTTCTAAAGAGATCGCTGCCAGTCTAGAATCAAATAAGGCTGATGAAAATTCGACTGAAATGGAAAGTGAAGAATTGAAGGAGACGGATACTGATGCTCATACTGATACCAAATCATCATCAAATGATAAAGATGCCACTGAAGAAGCAAGTCCAGCAGAGGAGGAAAGTGAAGGTGAAGAAGAAGAATCTACTGTCGAGAAGCCTAAAAAGCCCAAGAATTCTGCTTGGCAGGCAATGCTTCTTAAGGAAAAGGCTTCTATTGCCAAAGAGAAGAAGCGTCAACGCAAGAATGGTGGACTTGTAGAGGGCGAGGCTGAAGAGGAGGAGGAAGAGGAGGGTATCGTTGGTCTAGAAGATTTTGGTTTTGCAGTGTCAAAAAAGAAGGATGACGAAGAAGATGTTGATGCAGAGATTGATGAAGATGACTTGGAGCACGTTGTTGATGACTTGTCAGATGGAGAGGGTGATGAGGAAGCTGGCGAGAAGGCACGCAAGCGTATGCAGAAGCAGGAGGAGAAGGAACGTCATCAGGAAATGATTCGTCGTATGCGTGATGGTTTCGATGGACGTCGTGGGGGTATTGCTACCAGTGCAGGTGCGCGTGGTACACTTCGCTTTGATCAATTAGTTGCTGCTGATGGCAGGGAGGGTGCCAAGAAGTGAGTATAAATAGTTTGCATAAAACTTCCACGTTTATGTTGCTTGTGCTCATTTTTGCTATGTTTCAATTATTTGCAGGCTGGGATTGGCGAACGACGACGAGTTTGATAGTGATGATGAAGATGGAGAGAAGAAAGAGAAGAAGGATGATGACGAAGAGGAAGATGAAACTGCAATGTTGGGTAAGTGGTGAAATAACTTATTGTCCTTCTTTTCTTACATCCATACACTATCTTGCTAACATATTGCATTTAATGTTCTTATAGATCAAATGATCAGAGAGCGGCATTTGGGCAAGCAGGATGAGGCTCTTGAAGAAAACTTTACAGACGAAGAAGAGTCTGATGACGAGGACGAAGAAGAAGGTTAGTGTAGTGGTTTGATTTGTTTTTACATTTCCTGACCATAGATACGATTTACTAACTCCTCCATCCATCCCATCCATTCAATACAGAGAAAAATACCAAAGGAGCTGACGATGACGATGCTGATGACCGAGTACAGGATCGTCTTGCCAAGCATTTTGACAAGCGTGCTCGACGTAATCGTATGCTGGAAGAGTATGGAAAAGAGGAAGAAGACGAAACTAAACGTCTGTATGAAGAGGATAACTTTTGCCTCAAGACAATCAAGGTGAATACTATTCTACTTTTACTGGGTTTGTTAGATCAAGGGTGTTTGCTCATACTTATATTATCATGATCCGCCTATCTTTAGACTTCTTTCAGCCACAGCCGAAGTGTTGAAGCAAGTAATCTTGGAAGTAACCTCGGAGTTGCCAAAGAAAACAACTTTGCTTCCAAGAAGCGCAAGACTTCAGATAATAAAACTACCGACGATGCCAAGCCTGCAACAAGCTTTTTGGCTCAAGGAGGTAGTCTATCCATTGCTCTCATGGCAAGTCGTAGCATCTCCAGAAAGAGGAAGGCCGCAACAACGTTTAAATCTGGTAAACAGGTGAAGGGATTCTCACGCAGCAACTCATCTTCTAGTAGCTCTCGAAGTGTTTCTCTAAATCATGTCGTGTTCATGTCGGAGAGTTCAAGCCAAGCGTTTGACTCCAATAGCAGGAGTCACTCATTCATGGGCACTTCGACCAAGAGTGCCCCCAAGTCAAAGGCCAGTCGGGGTAGTCTTTGGAGTAGAATCAACAAGAAATAAAGAGAGAGACCAAAGCAATAGTGTTGTTATTCTGAAGCAAAGTTGTGCTATAACTCGCAACACTCTTGTCAATATCCTCTCCTTGTAAGAGGACATATAAATAATTGTGCTAAATCTAGAGATCAATGACTTTGTAAGGTTAGTCTAGTTTAACAGTAATGATACAGGATGGCATGCATGCGTCTCATCAGATTCTCCTTTATGTAATGAAAGGCCACACTCTTTGCTGCACAGTGATCTATCCCCCATTTCATAGGCTCCACTGAGTAGTTTGAATACCAGTCATCTTTGGGATTCGGGGGAGGACGATATGTTAGGTGATGACCTGGCGCGAAAGGCATGTATCGTTCACCACCATTGTCATCCTTTGTATCAGATGGAACTATACCATTCTTTCGAAAACAAGCGGCCCCCATCACATCCTCACTAAAAGTATGCATATGAGGGAAGCAGTTTGGAAAGTTGAGAACTAACGTCTTCAAGGCGGCCTTATTCATTGTATACCCTAACAAATGAGACGGATGTGAGATATAGGCATTGAATGTAAATTGCATACACATTAAAGATACTTACCAGCACCGCCACTGATAAACATGCGCTCTCTATTTCCATTTTCAGCAAATCTTCTACCCATGAACAGTGGTATTTGTGTGTCTTCTTCTCCATTGGGTAAATAATGTCCTCCATTACTAGCGAGTTGTATCTCCTCACTTTCAAGATAGAGCCTTAGGTTCTCCACAATGAGGTATAAATCATCTCCACCGATGTGGAAGTAGTCATACTTTTCATAGTAGTTGTCATATACGTAGCTCCACATACTCCTAACCTTTTGCCAAATGTTATTGTATCTGCATAATGGAAGTATGGAAGAAAAGTGAGCACAACATGTGTTCAGTAAAAGAATAACAACTTGAACTTACTCCTCAGGCCCTTCATGTACTATATTGACGGTCCCTAATTCTCGATCCGTCTTTGTACTGCCCACCATGAAACCATCACACTTTTGTCCCCACGTCTCCCTAATTGGTTGTATTCGATCGTGAAACTTCTCAATAGTATACACTAGACAGAATATCTTTGCTCTCTTTTTCTTTTGTTGTCCATGTTCAGCTCGTCTTTCAGCAGCCTCATGATTTGTTAAATCTACATAGACCTTCTCAGTAAGCATCTTATAATTGGGATCTCCACCCTTACATAGCCGCTTATGTTCATTATCATCCTTGAACTTAAATGGAGGTGGGTGCATACGAAGGGCAGCCTCGTCATGCACATACCCGAATTTACCATTCTCATCTGTTGCTCCTTTGTGAGGATGAGCTATATGTCCACCGGATACATCTTCATAAGCAAGTTTGACTGGAGATGCTTTTGATATGATTGCCATGTTTTCATCACTCAACGGGTGTGACGGGAGGAGATGCTGATTATTGATCACAACAGCAGAGTGTGTATCAGTATCATCAAGTCCCTTTGGATGTACATTGTCCATGTACCAGCTAAATGGTCTACACTTCTTGGCAAGATTAATTGGGAATGAATGGGAGGACTTTGCTTCGGATGATATTCTAATCAACATATTGGCAAACTCCAACGTCTTTTCTGACAAGATGCGACTTGATTGATCGTTATGGGTATTCTGACCTGACTCCATCTTATGCTGCCATGTTGTAGCGGCTGAATCAGCGACTGACTTGAATATACGATTGGCGAAAGACTCATTTTCATGCCCATCCATCCAGGCACTAACAATCCTCGCCGCTAGTGGACCGGGCAATGTACTCTTTTCATATGTATTTAGTACATCAGGCGACACCACTACTCTTGCATTACTACTACCCAAAATATCAATACCATCTGCACACAGCCACAAGTTGAAGGCCAGTTCTAAGTCTGCAGAATAATGATTCACTAGCATCTCATCGCTGGCCGGGAATGCATTGTATGTACTCAATCTTAATGCAGTTGCAGCATTCGTCAGGGGTGTGGGATAAGATTCCCCATTCGTCAGAGCCATGTCTTTCCCCGATGCAGTTGCATGGACTGGATGTAAAGTATCATCAAATGAGAATGTATCACCCACAGTGTGTGATGAATGAATTTCGATGTTACCCTCAGTGTCAGTAGATGAATAGTCAACCACGAATGATACTGCATTAGCAGGTGCAAGTTGATCCTTCTTCTCTTTCTGTGTATCTTCTTCTGGACTTGACAATATCAGTGCATCCGTTACATCATCAAGCCACGTTCGAGCTTGTTTCCCCCCTCCTACCAATTGAGCATCGCATCTCAAAAATAACAATAATAGTTCTTCATCCTGAGATTTGATTCCGGCCTCTTCATGCTTCTTTGAGAGTATATTGATGAATTGCACAGCCTCTTTTCGCGAAGCCGAGACACCGATACTCTCATGATTATAGATTGTATAAATCTTCTCTGAGTGAGCATGATCTTCTTTCTCTTCATTTGACTTCTTCTTCTTGCTATGACCATCTACCAACCAATCATGATGTTGATCATGTGCATGTGTTTGCGTACCATGTCTATGAGCTGTCCGTCCTTGATCTATATCTTGCAACTTGCTCTCAAAGGTACCTGTTTTGCCTCGCCCATCCATAACAACTGTCACTACAAAGATACGATTACGATCCGTTGTACGGAACACAGATTCCACAGCCTTCAAAGCACCATTTAATAGTTCATTCTCTTCAATGATTTTGTAGTTGTCTGTCGTGGCCGGGGGTACCACCACAACTACTGCAACTCGAGGTTGTGATGCACCATAACCTACCACATCAGTTCGTTTTAATAATGATTTCATTTCATTCCTAATATAATCCTTCTTCGCACTAATATTGTTTGAAACCTTATATCTCCAGTTATCAATCTTGTTATGTGTTCTCTGCTCAATACTCTTTATATGTTGACTAAAACTCTGTGCATCCATATCTGTTGAGAGTAATGCAATGTGTGATTTAGATGTAGATGGTGGTATTAATAGAAAGAGTAACGGCCAAAAGCATGCTATTGCTAATACTAATCTTGCAATCTGAACTTGCTCTGCACGACGTGAGTATGAAGTATGGTTGGGTACTAAAGGACGATCAGTATCATCATACTCGTCAGTCTCGACAGATGAATATCCACTATCAAATGTACTGGAATATCCACTGCTTTCTGATATACCACTAGTACCACTGTTTGGTGGCCGACGAATTGGATTACCTGCCTTGCTTTGAACTCTCATCTATTAACAATTTATATTGCTTGTTATTTATCAACAAAATGTAATACCAATTACCAATACTGATATCCCGATTATTTGATGTATCAATTATAGATCTAACCCAGCCGATCAATAGCAAACTAGATCAAAGTTGATATAATAATAAATACATATCGTAGAAGTTGCAACTTTACCTAATAACTTTACTTCACAATATCGTATCTATCACTAGCAGTTACGATAGGGTATAGTTATTTAGGATACCGCTGCCAAAGATCACATGATTTTTTTGCTCAACTGTACCTACCATATGCTCTTATTACTTATTCTTCTTATTATTGATCTCTGTACACAAATAATGATATCTATACCAGCTTTATTGATTGCAGCTGTTACTGTTTTACAGTGTGGATGCGTCTTTACAGTGGTGGGCTTTTCACAGACGTACCTATCAAGTTATTCTCACAAGATAAGACGGTGCACATCAAGTACAAAATTATGTATGAGTGATCAGCCAACAGATGAAGAAGGTGCAGACTTAGCAGCACAATTCTTCAAGGCAGTATCAGATCGTGATATATCAATTGAGGGTGATGAGATTGACTTCTCAGACGCTGATGAAAGTGAAATGATGAAGGGTACTGTGGCATATGAAGGTGATAACGCTAATGAAGATTTGGATGATAATGATGATGCTATATTACGAGAATATGATGTAACCTCTGAAGAGAGTGCATCATTTACTAATGAACAAATCTATGATGAGGTCAAAGATAGAATGTTTGAGAGTGCAGGGGCATTCGTTGAGTTATCCAAGGGAGCTGATGAGAGTCTTGCGAGCGAGGAGGATGGGTTTAAAGAAGTGTACCAACCTCCTTCTACTGACCCGGATTCTGGATTAACTGCTGGTGAAGTGGTGGAAGTGGGTAAGTGACCTGGGCTGTTATCATTTTGATTATTGTAATTAGTTTGCCTCACATCACTTGTCACTTGTCTCGTTTTGAAAATGCATATAATACAATCTCATCCCTCAAAATACAATACAAAATGTATACAATAAACAGTTCTTAAAGCACTGCAAAATAATGATAATCCACGTACAAACTATGGCATAGAGGTATTGTTTGGATACAGTAGTGCCGAGAGTCAAATTATGGATCTCGTCAACACTGAGGGTCTTACACCGGATCAATATCGAAAGTATTTAATCTCATCAGACGACAACATGGCTCTATTCGATCATACCGAAGTTGTTATTGACAAGGCTGACTTTTCACCAGATAGATTAAAGGCATACTTTACAGCAAGATTGACCGGTGTTGGAGAGGATTTTTCTGTCAACTTTATCCTATCCACAAACGGCACAAATGATGAAGATAGCTGGCTTATTGATTCATTACTTATCCGTCCTTCAAAGTATAGAAAAAGGAGGAGACGCTAAGTAAGAAGAAGAAGTCAATAGAAAGCAAAGCAAAGCAAAGCAAAGAGACTTGAATGAACTCTTTAGCTTAAACAGTAATGTAAAGAGTAGCTAGTAAGTAGAGGAGTCAGGTTACTTTACTCTTCTATTAGTCTAAAGATGCATGAGCTTCCAATTATGTACTGTGGATCGCCCCTAGATCACTTAATCCTACTCAACATTCTCCGTTTCAGTTGTTTATACTAGTGCGTGGTATCAGACACAGCGTAGCTGGCGTCTCTTCCCAAACATTGAGAGGCCGTGCGCACTTTTATTCTTGCAACGGGGATACCAATGTGGGATAGCAATCCCAGAAAACGAGAACACTAATGTCAAATTTGGATATATTAGCTGTACATAAGCTGATTAGCTGTACGCTCGCTGTGTCTGCACAATAAAAAGCTAGTTGGTAGGATACCAAGATGGTATCCTTTCAAACTACTTGAAGAAGTGAATGAAAGAGAGATTATTGATGAAGGTTGCCGATATATTATTTGATAGTGAATAGTGAACCACATCATACTTCCCTCGAGTGATACACAACCACATTAATAACTGATAATCATAGTAAGGTCACAGACATTACTCCATCACAAACCGGCAACCAATTTGGTATAAACACATTGAATAAACAGAACAACAACAATTACAAAAAATGGCAGAAGATAAAATGGAAGTAGATCAACCTACTGTGGCAGCAACTCCACCAGCCGTAGAGGACGACGAAGAGGATTGTACCGATCTAGCTGAATTACTCGATAATATTAATGAGAAGGAAAGTGCTGGTGATAAAATTCCCGGCTTAACTGCATTACTAAACGAGCCGTCTAATCGATATGGACCCACAGCATCAGCACTCAAAGAACGGGCCGTATATTCACTTGCACGTGCATACTGTGAAGATAATCGTCATGATGAGGTAGTAACACTCCTAACAGGTAAAACCTGTTCAACCTTCTTTGAAAATGTTACCAAGGCAAAGACTGCCAAGGTTGTTAGGGCTGTATTGGATGCCGTATGCTCATTAGCACCTGATCAATTGGATATGCAGAGTCAAATTTGTCGTAATATTATTGATTGGTGTAAGGCAGAGAAGAGAAGTTTCTTACGTCAACGTGTGGAGTCCAAGTTGGCATTTGTTTTATTCCAACAGGATAAATACGGAGAGGCATTAACGTTGGTGGATAATTTATTAGTTGAATTGAAAAAGTTGGATGATAAACAGCTATTGGTGGAGGTACATCTTGTGGAGTCAAAGATACATCACGGATTACGTAATGTTGCCAAATCCAAGGCTGCACTTACGGCATCTAGGACGAATGCCAACGCTATTTATGTTGCCCCCGCACTTCAATCTCAAATTGATCTAATGAGTGGTGTTCTACACTGCGAGGAGGGGGATTATGATACCGCGCACTCATACTTCCTGGAGGCATTTGAACAATTAGATCAGTTGGATGATCAGGAGAAGGCAGTGCCATGTCTAAAGTATATGATGCTTTGTAAGATTCTTGATGGGTTGTCCAAGGCATTGGGAATTAGTTCCACGGGTGCAACGGGCATTCGATCTGATCGTAATGAGGCGGATATTTCAGGTATGATTACTGGCAAGCGAGGTGTCAAGTATGCCGGAAGTGATGTTGAGGCCATGTCTGCTATTGCCGCGGCCGCATCAAAGCGATCACTCAAGGAGTATGAGGCCGTCCTTTCGAAGTACCCTCATGAATTGCAAGATGATTTATTGATCAAGCATCATCTTGGGACACTCCAGGAACAATTGTTGGAATCAAATCTCATTCGTATTATCGAGCCATATTCTTGCGTTGAGATTGATCATGTTGCCACCTTGATAGAAATGCCATTGGCCGTTGTTGAGAAGAAGCTTAGTCAAATGATTTTGGATGGCAAGTTCAATGGTATTTTGGATCAGGGTAAGGGCCAGCTTATTGTATATGAAGATGGTGATACTGATAAGGCTATGGAGAAGGGATTGAAGGTTATTGACAACATGGACAAGGTTGTCACGTCCTTGTTCGCAAGAAGTCAAAACTTGAGGAGTATTCAAGTTTAGAAAGGAGTTGCAAAGTGTTGAATAAATAAAGTTAGACCACATTATTTCATCTGGACTGACTTTTAGGCACTTTACAATAAGTTAGAAAGCTATCCATAGCCGAGCAGTCTATCCATAACTCTAAAAAGTTTAGTACTCTAGTACTCTTACTCTGCCCTATCTCTTGAATACTATTGAACTAACAGGTCTCACTCGAAGGATACCGCAACCTAAGAAAGGATACCTGCGCACGCTGCCTCTAAATTCTAAATCGTTTGTGTTGTGGTTGGTGTTGGCAATAGGTATTGAAATAACGCCATACACAGCCAATTAATATGGCCACAAACGCAAATGAGGCATACTGCACCTTTACCCTGGCTTCGGATGTAACAGCGGGGGGATTACCATCGGAGGAGGAAATTGCAAAACAATTAGAAAGTAATGATCCCAAGGTGAGTAAATTATAGTTGTGTTTCATATCTGGTACCTGTTATAAGCAGGGATTTAGTTAAATTTTGATAAAAGGTATTGAGGTAGTATATGAGGATATTAATACAATCAGTTATTGCAGCAATATATCTTTGGTCGTCGGTGAATCTCGAATAGTATGATGATGAGCCACAATTGAATTTACAAAATTACAACAGCCCATGTTACGTTTTATTATTGATTATATACATTTATACTCACAATTTAATATTATACATCTATATACCATGCCACCGATAAAAATAATAGATTAAAAGGCACGCCCTTAAAGCTGCCATCATGGCAATGTTGGGTGGAGAGGCCATGCCACGTATCCTCATGCAGGTTATCCGTTTTTGTATAAACTCAGATGATAAACCACTTAAGAAATTATG
>Ga0214480_100652_pt1 | contig 17101 bp, 13 predicted proteins | sample M1_20Mar14CPVII9_3_FD_165042 | JGI IMG/M metagenome (GOLD analysis project Ga0214480, IMG submission 165042) | Marine eukaryotic communities from Monterey Bay, California, United States - M1_20Mar14CPVII9sort6BwellE17 | ecosystem: Environmental > Aquatic > Marine > Unclassified | place: USA... | reverse complement strand
TTGTTCACCGTAGAAAGAAACGTTCGTTCCTAATTCTTTATCCTCAGCCATATTATCATCTCTTATCCCAAAATTTGACGGACGTGCCACAAATCGTTGCGGAGGAGTAATATTATCACGTAATAAACTCTTCTTAGGTATTTTCATACATGATCCGGGTGTTATTGAATTGTTATTGGTAATTGTGGATGAGACACGAGCTAATGGTGTATCACTATTGTGAGAAGTAAAATTTGTAAATTTCTTAGTGGTGACCGCGGCAGCTAATTGTGCCGACGTATCTTCTACCGCAGCTGAACCACCATAAGTACTTGCTGAATAATCCTCCATCATATCAATATTAGCATCATTAATAGCCATGTTTTCGTGTACCACAATATTTTTAGTTGGTTCACATTCACATGCACCATCTAATTTTTCACGAGATGGTGCACCCACATTAGAAGATTGGTTCAAACTAATATCACTACCACTCTTGTCATTAGTATCACGTAATACACTAAATACAAAGGGTCTTTCATCCCTTGCCCGTTGTAAAAACGTTTCATACGAAATCTTATGCACTCTACAAACCGAGTTTGTTGATGATGATAAATTATTTAATAATAATATTGGTACATCGCCCGTAAGCACACCGCACTTCTCAGCCTGAGATTGCGGTATAACCTCCTCAATAATTAGTGATTTACCATCATCTTGTTCTGATAGAATTAATCCCTGTGGACCGACATTTGGTAGTGTAATTGATACTAATTTGCAATTATGTTGATTAACATAATTTTTTGTTAATGGTGCATGTGTTGTGCTCATCTTATTCTCCGAGGACGGAGACGGTCCCTCGTCGACGGTAGAATTTGACATCATTGAATAATGTAAAAGAAGAATATATACATTATCCAATCACCTTGCACTCGAGAGCAAGAGGCAAGAGATTACCTGCATGCTTTTATCAACAAGTAACAAAAGAGTTGAGCTTCTTCTCCCCCGGGATCTCTCGAGTCCCGAAATCCAGCGGAGAAAGTCCCTTTTTGGTATCTTCCCCATAGCGCCTCCACTACTCGACTCACTCCTCCTTCTTACACTCTCTCATAGTAAGCCTACTTACACCTTCTCATTCCATAGAGTATATTGGACTGCAAGAGGTGTTTCTGCAGAGGCATTAATATACATAGCAAAGCCATTATCAGCGTAGTGGAAAAATAGATTTGCATTGCAATAAAAACCTAAATATCAAAGAAGAGAATGAATGTCATACCCAAAACAGCAGAACAGGTAGCAGAAAAGGCGGGTAAAAAGGTAGTCAGTGTAACCAAACATGCTATTAGTACTACAGTTGATACTGCTACACATCCTACTGCTGTTATAAAACGTGTCCAGCATAGCAATAATAGTGATCAGGGAACTGCCGAGAAGAAAATGGGAACACAAGATGTGCACAAACATCATAACCAGGATACAAAGCATACTACTGCAACTACTATGCCACTTCCTCCAACTCGGAGCAAATTGAATGTAGACCGAACAACACATAATACTGCCGCAACAAATACTCAACACCGAAGAACTCCTCAACCATCTTCTTCCTCAGATACCTTCTTCTCAATATCAAATCAATCAACAACATTCCTCATAACAATCTATACAGCCTTCTTATCAATCTATCATGGTTATTCACATAAGTCAGATATATTCCAAAATCATTTCCCATTAAGTGTAGTTATACCATTGGTCGTAGTTGCCTTCTTGTCGGGATATATGCTGGATAAGTTATTGATATTGTTTAGTAATAATCAAGAAGAGATTGAGAGAAGGGAAAGAGAGAGTAGTGGAAGACGGACAGTACGAAGAGCGAATGGTAAACGTCGTTTCTCGAATTTGTCAATACAGGCACGTCGTGGTCGGATGATCCATGGTGGTGGTAATGGTGCCGAGCAGGGAGGAGTGTACCAACCAACAGATAGTGATATGACGAATGAAACTAATAACATTGATGAATCCACACAAACAGATACCGACTCTACTGAAGAGAGTGTATACTTTTCACGTACACGTGAATTCTTCAAACCTGGATGGAAACGTAAGAAGATTAAAAAGAAGTATGAAAAGTATGTTAAAGAGTTGCATTATGGTGGTGGTAATAGTGAAAGGAGTGAAAGGAGTAGTGGTAGTAAACGTGAAATGACTGCACAATTCTTTACTAATTTAAATCCAATGAAACGTGGTGATGTTAAGGAATGGGAGGTTAAGTTGAAGGCACCATTTAGGGAAAGTCCATTAATGGGTGAGTGGCCTTTTTTTTGTTGAGTCGTCACCATATTGGACCTTCACTAATTAATTTTATCTTTTCCTCCACTGCAAAGATCATTTGTTTACATATGAAGACTTTGGAAGGCAGAGTACACAGAGGAGAGAAGAACATGTAATAAAGAAGGGGCATGTCACTACTAAAAGTCATAAAGAAGAAACAATGGTGGAAGAATATGTAGTAGTCTCAGAAGAAGAAGAAGAAGAGGAGGATATCGCACTTGGACATGCGCAATTAAATAACATTAGAGCGTCAGGGTTGGCCAAATATGAAGAAAAGAAGACTCACTGGATTGACCCCTTATGCGAATTACGAGGCATGGACTTATTCCTTACTGATGCTCCCGAAGAGAGTGTATGGAAACAACCATTGTTAAATCAGAATGGGTTGCGAAATGTACCAACATTGCTGTTCAATATGATGATGCCATTTGGAAATATGAATGCCTATTTTCAGCTCCCGTCTTGGGTTGATAGTCTGGATAACATTCCGCCGGAGAAGGAGGATGATCCGAATGATGTCAAGGCTCTCAAACGATTCTTATTAGGTGATAATGATTACCGTAATGCACGTGCCAAGGTTATCCCATACGTGGTCGATGGACCTCTTGCAATACGGGTGATCAAACCCAAGCCGCTGGAAGTTGACCTATGGGGTCCGCGGCATCCATCAAAGTGGGAAGATGTACCAAAAAGTGTCGATCCCAAGACCGGGAAGGTCAATCATGTTGTCCTTGAATGTGACATCGATCTTTTGGCCAACCCGACTATCCGGAAGATTATCAATATCGTCCGACCGCATATTGGTAGTATTGTTGCTGATCTTGCCTTAATTGTATCAGCACCAAAGCACTCCGAGATTGAGGAACCTTCCTGTTGTCTAGGATTGTGGAGGATTGATAGGGTTGATTTCGAAGAATGTGCAGTAGTGCCGGAGAAGACAATACACGAAGCGGCACGAGAGTTGACTGATGTCTTGTCCACTATAATGAAAGATGAGGAGAGAATGGAGTTCCATGTCAAAGAGGACCCTTAAGTATGAGTGTATAGTAGATAGATACTGTGTTTAAGTAGTTAGAGTAACTACATATTGTCTATTCTTCGTTGTTGATCATCATATATCAACCGTTGGATAAGCTCGGCTTTGTTGCCAGAAACCTTTAAACCTCTCTTCTTCAACTCGGGCTTGAGCTTCTTGATTGGCAAGGCTTCCCAATCAATTGTCTTGACCTCTTCATTAGAGGCGACCACTTCATCATTAGTTGCCACCTCATCTTCTTTCTTAGAGAGAACGAGATATGCTAAATAATGACCCAACTGTGTGGCAGTACATTTTCCCAACGGTTTCTTCATGAGATCATCAGATGACGCCTCGACCAAGGCATATACCGATTCATTTTGTGTCTGCTTACTCCTTGCATCTGATTTAAAGACCAGAGCTTTACCTCGTCGGATTTGAAAGAATGAAGCTAACATCTCCTTGAAGATTGGAGTATACTTTTTGCTTGCTCCCTTCTTCCTTAGACCAACTATTTCTCTCAACCCTTCGGCTACGATGTCCAGTGGAGTCTTTTGAGATATATTGACCTCTTGTTTGGGTTTAGAAGTAGGCGGTGTTTCTGTTGGATTTTCTATGCTCTTCTCAGGCATTAGCTGAATACTTGAATATCGCCGCAGCTCAGATCTTTTGGCAACATAACCTTTGGGTTTTTGATATGCCTTTTGAAAGAAATCTGGTGCGTTTTTGCCAACTATGTACTCTTTAATCCCTGAAGATCTCTTCCATATAGTGCCTTTATTATCACTAGAAGATGGAAGCCATGGAGGTTCATTCTTATCCTTCTTTTCATCATCACCTTCTACAGCCCCATCCTCAATTCTCTTCGATGGCACTAGCTCATATAGGAAACGACTTGGTTCTACTTGACTTGTTACATACTTCTTCATTCCATTTCTGCCGTAATGTAACACCCGTTTCATGAATGAATGTGTAATAACAACTCTCTGACGAGCTCTTGTTAAGGCAACATAGGCCAGACGTCTTTCTTCGTGGACTCGGTTTGATGATACAGCATCGGGATGGGGAAACTCTCCTTCAGTCCATCCAGCTAGATAAACGTCATCAAACTCCTCTCCCTTGGATCTATGCATGGTTGAAATTATAACAGGTTTCATTGGAAGGGTTTTGACTGATTTGGATCTCTTCTGAGACAGCCAACTGTTGGCCGACTCTTCTTCCTTCTTCTGGATGTTTCCCTCGTCAGTTGTAACGAATGGTATACCAGCGTTCGTCAAGGCCTCCTTGACAAGATGCAACTTGTTGGATGTTCTAGCCATGACCGCAACTTCAGTCAAGTCTAGGAAATCCCTCTCGGTGGGAGATAGTTGAACTTCCTCGTCCATATCACTAAGTGCATTTATCAATGCCTTTCGTCTTTCCTTTGACCTTCTTCGAATGGTGGATGCAATGTATTTGGCCTCCTCTCTATCATCCCATAGACCATGCAAGAGTACTGTACTATCCAGTTTTTGCATAGCCTTGGAGAGTAATAGCCGATTGCCAAGTCTGACTTTGTCTTCTGAAGTTCGCTGGGGTTTTCTTCCTCTCTTGCTCTCGTCACCGTTCGATGGCTGACGCTCTATTATGGATGAGGCCAACTTGGCAGCAGCCGCTGGACTTACATCATATGAATCTGATACATCCGTTTCATCCGTAAACTGTACACTGCCCCCATCATTCATATTGCCTTGGGGTAGTAACATGGCAGCAGCCTCAACTATATCATTTGGTAGACGATAACATGTTGACAGTGGTGCAATTACTCCCTGGGGATAATCACGTCTAAATCCATGAACAGTGAGCTCTGGCGCTCCGCCTCTCCATCCGTAAATGGATTGAGATGCATCACCTGCACAGAAAATGTTTGGCACAGACAGTCCTTTGGACCGTGAGGTAGTTGGTGTCTTGAATGTACGCTTATCACCAGTGGGCTCTAGTAATACTGGCAACTTTCGTCGTCGGCGTTGTTCTGCCTTCTTCTTTTTGTGTGAGGCCCGTGATGTTGTCGATGAACTACCACCACCGTGATTATCGTCATTAACATCTCCACGTACCACGAGTCTAAGTAAGGCATGTTGCGATACACTCATATCTTGATATTCATCAACAATTAAATGTTTCAACTTATTCCGAAGTGAATGTAATGTCTCAGGTTGATCCACTAATAATCGATATGCCATACTTGCCAAGTCAGATGGATCAGCTGTCCCGGCTGCGGCATGCTTTGATTGATATTCAGAGAATATATCTAATGCTAATAATGCCGATGATTTTGGTATTCCTAATCTCATTGCTAATTCCATACATGACTTTCGTATCTGTACTTCTCTATGTTGATTCTCTTTACTCTCGTCTTCTTCTTCTATTGATGAGCTTCTACTGCCACCTTCTGTAGCGGTCACAGACATTGGGATTATCTCAGGAGGCACCAACGGCACATTAGCCTCCTTCCATAACTCAATACACCGTACAATATTCTGATATAATATCGATCGTGACTGTCCAACATCATTCAATGCTAGTAAATGTCGATCTCGTATTAATCTAGTATTAGAATTTGATGAGTTCTTACTCTCATTAAGTAAGGTACGTAATGAGGCTGAGACTCGATTTCTCATTTCCCTAGCAGGTAATACTCTCAACTTTGATGACTGATTTTGATGACCATACTTGTTTAATATAGCCAATGAGAATGAATGCATAGTACCAGCCCATAACTTATTACTTATATCCCTTCTCATAACATTAGTTGAATTAGTATCAATTACTCTTTGATTATTCCAAAATTGTGTTGTTAATATATCAATATTTGAAGTTGGAAATAGACATGTTAAGGCACGGTCTTTTAATCGATTGGCATCTTTGGCGGTGAAGGATAGTATTACCATTGAATCTGGTGTTATTTCTTCATTATGGTTAAACATTAGTTCGTTATTTACTGGAGATTTATGTTGCTGCTGTTTTCTTTTGACGTACTTTTGTAATAGGTATGCTATCCGTAAGGATAAGACGTGTGATTTGCCCGTACTGTGATATCATGATAGAGGGGAAGTATGTGGTTTCTGAGTATGAGAGGTAGAGTAACAGCAGACAAGCAGTACAAAGACAAAACTTACCCAGGACCAGATGGAAGTAATATAGCCGGAGCATTCGATTGTATAGCCTGCAATTGTGACATATCATTATATGGAAGACCAAGTATATTACTGTTCTCTAACAGTTCCTCTGCTGGAAGTTTCTTCTCTTCTTCTTCTTTACTGCCATCAGATTGCAATTGTTGATTAGAGTTGAATTTGTCAAGAGATTGTATCCGTCGTATTCGTCGTTCTTTGGTATCATTCGTCCAACTATCATCTATGACACTATTTTCAATCTCTATGTCATCTAATGTAGGGCTAACGTGATCATCTAATTCAGTATTGACATCACTGCCTTGCAACTCATCTAAATTTTGTTTATTAATTGGTGATGTGGACTGCTGTAGCCAGTTGGTACTAACTATACCATCTTCATCACTTGAATATCTCAACTGACTACTATTGCTTGATATATACTTCCCCTTTCTAGTAGGTTTGATTGATTTATACCTTCTATTATTATATCTACCGTATTGAAAAGCTACGACATCATTATGTACTCCAAGTACAACATGATGATGTGTAGATAAAAGTAGAATGACGATAGATATCGCCACCGCCGACCGAACTGAAAATGGAAGAAACATAATACTGAAGTATGTCACCTTTTAGTAGTGAATTAGACGATTAAGGAAGGCATCATATCATACAACATAATCAAACTCTCATCCATTAATTTTATTTTGCAGATGTTTTAATGTTTTGCAATTAGTTTTCATACTAAGAAAACTCCAATACCAATAATAGTCACCAGACTACCACCAATTGAAAGACAAACTCACTTATATACTGCGTGCCTACATTTAGAGTACGATGCATGACAATAGAATTACCGGATGAGTGATGATAACGCTTCAGGGATTAGAGTAGTCGAGGAGGAGCCTTGCTTTGTCTGTTGTGGTAGGAGGTATCCTTCACTACTACTCTATGCGGCTATGCGGGCTCGCTCTCGCTTGATGCATGATAGACGGCGGCGGTTGTACTATTGCCGGTATATGATGTAGTGATTGCTATACCGATGATGCAGTAGGCAACCCAGGGCGGCGGCTGTCATTTAAACGCATTGTTGATGCCGAGACAATCTATCTACAAATCATAAAGTAACGGCATACTGTTGATATGTAATTATTGATATGTACCACCTCTATCTAGAGAGTTACATTCACTTCTCTTACACTCAACTATTAATAATAATCATAATAATTTGGTTAGCGGTTAGTACTTGATGGTTAATTGATTGTATACTTACAAAACCTAAAAGAGATGTTATGAGAGTATAATAATACGAGAGAGTAGATAATCCTCTCTCTATTTTGGAGACAGAGAGGAGGGATTATGGATCATTCGGGTGATGCGTAAATATATCCTTTCGTCAAATGGGATGGATATTTGCAAAACTTTCTGGGTTTTGAGGAAAGGTCAGAATCAATCAATAATAATTTTCGGTATGGTGTAAAAAAAGGCCACAGACAAATCAATAAAGAGAAAGATGTCAAAGTGTGTATGTGAAAAGAGTAGTAGTGCAGATCCAAATCGGATTAATACATGCACGGTATGTGAAGAAAATCTCAAGCGTGATGTTTTGAGTGTAGCCATTCAATTTGTTTATGCTTGGATGGATATACAGCACAAATCCGACAATATATCGGCCGATAGTACAGTATGTGCCTATTGTGGTAAAGGTGGAGAGGGAGATGACGGTCTTAAGTTTTGTGCAGCTTGTAAATTGGTTAAATATTGTAGTAGAGAGTGTCAAAGTGCTCATCGTCCACAGCACAAGAAGGAGTGCAAGAAGCGTGCCGCCGAGTTACACGATGAGATTCTCTTCAGACAACCACCACCAAAGGAAGACTGCCAAATCTGCTTCTTGCCTATGCCATTATTGGATACAGGGTACAGATACATGGCATGTTGTGGAAAGATATTATGTAGTGGATGCATCTATGCTCCTGTGTATGATAATCAAGGAAATAAAGCTGCAGAAGAGAAGTGCCCATTTTGTCGAACTCCAGAGCATACTACAAACGAAGAAATAGTTGAAAGGTATAAGAAAAGAATTGAGGTGAACGATGCCGAAGCAATCTATACTCTAGGATGTTTCTACGGACAAGGATCACTCGGCTTTCCACAAAATAATGCCAAGGCATTGGAACTCTGGCATCGTGCAGGAGAGTTTGGGCATACACATTCGTATTACAATATTGGTACCATTTATTATAATGGTAATGGTGTAGAAAGGGATGAAGAAAAGGCTTTACGCTACTTTGAGTTAGCAGCTATACGAGGCAATGTAAACGCAAGGCACAATCTAGGAGTAGTCGAGAGGAAAGCAGGTAATATGGATAAGGCATTGAAACATTGGATGATTGCAGCTGGACTTGGACACGGTCATTCTTTAAAGAATATCCAAAATTTATTTAGGATTGGGCAGGCAACAAAGAATGATTATGCGAATGCTTTGCGGTTATGTCAAGCTTATCTAGACGAGATCAAGAGTGACCAGCGGGATGAGGCTGCAGCAGCTAGTGACGAGTACGAATATTATTTAGTTCAGGGGAGAAACATGGGAGAAGTGGTATATGAACAATTTGTATAGTAGTTCAAGGTAGTTCAGTTAGTAGAGAATCATGGCAACAGCGGATATGGTTTGTTATTGTGTGAGGTGTGTGATGATAGCGTGATTGCTATACCTATGATGTAGTAGGAGGCAATTAGACTTAGACTAATGTATATCCCACTTTGCTCAAGTATCAAAGGATGCGGCTGCAAGTAATGCAGCCCCATAGCTAGCTTCTGTATTGATTGCTCTCTTTACCTCAACATGCTCATTACAGATATCCTTTAATCGACGTTCTCTCATTCGTATCCACATGTCATTCTTACTACCGCCACCACATGTCAATACAACATTAGGTCTATCAGGACTAGCTCCTAGGTCTCCGAGGACTTTAAAGCCTTCACGTTCGACGTCACTTATCCCTTGTAATATGCCGTGTAGATAATCCTGTCGACTATCTGGTTTTGGATCCAACACTGGTTCCTTGGCACTATCCGCCACAGGAAATCTTTCACCTTTCTTCATCAGAGGATAATAAGATAAACTACTATCAGATTTGGGATCAATCTCTGCACTAAGTGATACCAACTCATCGTCGGAGAAGTCTTCTTGACGTAGAATTGCACACCCAACATTACTTGCTCCTCCTATTAACCATGCTTCTCCATCTTGTTGATCCTCTCCACTATTATTACCAAACCGTGGAAATCTATGACTGTATACTCCTCGAGATGCATCTTCTACGAAGGTCTTGGATAACTGTTTCATTGCTAATGTACTTCCTAGTGAAGTAACTGCCGTGCCAAACTCAGGTTGAGCTCCGGCCGCAGCAAAGAAGGCTGCATTTGAGTCCGTTGTACCTCCAACTACTAAACAATTCGGACTAAGTCCATACCTTGTTGCTACTATTGATGATAGTACACCAAATGGCTCTCCTGGAGAGATGACTTTCGATGGTAGAACAGACTCGGGATTGGAAATGCCACACCCCTCTTTTAACAGCTTAATCATCCACGATGGAAACTCCCGATTCCGTACATCATATCCCAGCTTTAAGACGTTATGCCAATCACTAAAATGAGAGAGGAAGAACACAACATGAGCATTTAGATGAGTATATTCAAAATGGTATCTTAGGATACCCCACACTAAATGCGTGCATGCCTAACTCTAGATGTTGTTGTCTCACCTTGAAACATCAAGACCTTCCTTCATTAATGACATGGAGGCAAAATCACTTTGGTGCTGGAGCACCTCCTTAACTTCTCCATCGTCATCAACTAAGGATTGTTCCTCATTCCACAACAGCAGTTTGCACAAAGATCCTGTCGTCGCTCGTGCCGTGTGCTTTTCAGGTACATATTGATCAATCAACTCCATTACTCGTTGTACTGATGACTCATCTGAGGATGATTTTATATCAAAGTTGTACATCCTTGCATCCCGTGAGGCTTTGTGACTCTCTCGTTCCACGAGGAGACAACTAGCACTAGTGCCCGAGACACAGAGAGCTTTGACCCTTGTCATAATTTCAGTGCCCCCGACACGTGAGAGTAGAATATCCATCGCTGTATTCCAGGAATTGGCATTATCATATTGCATCGTATCATCCCAAGACAATGCCTCCGTGACTACTTCCTTGTATTCGACATTAGAATCACTGCCGACTTTCTTCTCAACAATTGACATTCTAGTCCCAGATGTCCCCAAGTCAAAGCCAAGAAAACAATCTCCGTTGCCCTTGGCTGTGTGAATTGACAATTAAATGTGTTTAGGATAGGTGCAAAAGTAATGTATAACTTTATGACTTACTTTACTTACCAGAACCATCATTGTCGTCTGTGTCATCATCCTTATCAAGAATTAGGTTTCCACCATCATACTCACTATCATCTACACTATAAACATCTTTCTTCTCCTCATCAATATCTGCCTCTCCTTCTTCATCCTTATCACTGCCTTCGAAATCTTCATTGGCCAACTCAATCCTTTCAAATATACTAGGTCGTTGTGTAACCTTACTGAAGCTCATGACATCTCCTTTAGAATTTAGTCGAGGAACGTCTTGGCCATCGGGGTGGAGCAATCTTGGATCGGTAGCCTTCTTGATATCTTTAATCCGTTCACTCCGAGTTTTAACAGAAACAGATGATGCTAATGATGAGAGGGATCCCTTCTCTGACGAAGCCTGGCTGAATACTTGATCAATCTTATCGAATTGATTACTCTTTATCTGTGGCTCCTCTTGCTTTTCATATTGGGGAGGTTTGATTGATTCATTGGGAGTGTTGGGGAGTGGATTGCTTACACTTGTACCTTGACTACTTGTACTGCCACTATTTGGGGCAATATTACCGAAGCTAAATGTTCCAAGTCTATCGTTCGACAAACTCGGATTTGCGCCACCGCTACCCTTTGATACTCTCCGTACTTCTGAACTTTGGGCATCCCCATCTGGTCGCTGTCCCTTTGAATATGTTGACAGCCTATCATAATGATTATCAAGTCCCTCAGCTGGCGCTGGACGATTGGCAGGTGCTGTATCCTTCCGCACATTGAGATTAATATTGCCATGAAAGTTATCCACTCCTAATTGATCAGACGGAGAGGGACTTCCATCATCATCATTTGATATCGTCCTCTCCGCTGGTTGTTGGGTAGACTGCATCTTATTAACAGCCCTAGGCCCTAAACTACTAGGCTGTTGACTAGTCGAGAATGAAAATGTAGACAGTCTGTCTCCATGTAATCCCTCCTCATCTTTCTCATCTGATACCTCGTTGATCTTCCTACTTGGGAATGATGTTCGTTTAGAATAGTTAATACCCACTGCATTCATGAAATTATCTGCAGCTAATTCAGGATTTCTTGTATTTGGTTGCTGTTTAATATCGTCTGTATCCAATTCCTCTTTATCTGCTGCAACCAAATCCAAATCTTTAACGGTATCCTCTTCAACCAACTCATCCTCACCAGAAAGTATACCCTGTGATCCACTCTGCTGTAAATTACTAGCAAATGAAAATGTATTTAATCTATCTGCGTTTAATCCGGCCTCTTCATCATACGTATCATCATTTGAGCCTGTACCGAAGACATTCCGGCTTCGAAAACTTGTGTCTGAATATTTTGAATAGGATAGGCCAAAGGTACGATCGTCTGCATTTACTGAATCATCTCTACTATTATCGTCATCTGAAGATGATACTAAATCACGTAATGAGCCATACGATATCAAGGTAGATGAAGGCTGTTGGTATTGCAATGTAGGTGAAGAGGAGAAAATTGATGCATAAGATGTGCTCAACTTATTTGTAGGCGGTCTTCTAGTGGAGAAGGCCATAGCAAACGAAGACGACACTAGAACCACTGCCGCCACTATAAATAAGGGGATAGTTGCAGTGATAATAAGCATGCTTTCAGATGTAGGAGAGATAAGAGATGATGATAGGAGTAAGGAGGTGCAATTAGTGGTTAGGCATTGGGGAACTCACCTTGGGGGTTCGGGGACAAGTTCGGGGAACTCACCATATGATGACACGTGTAATATATAAGGCCTTTGTGGGAATCATTCTAACCGTTTGAGACGTAGACCACACATCCCTATTGGTACCAAGTACTACTATAAATAATCGATATGAAAGCAGCTAGCACTCCTCGTAGACCAAGTAAAACTAGGAAGGCTCCATTAGAGTCTCATTCTCCTACAAAAGGTGGAGCTAGAAAGAAGAAATCAACATTAAAATTAAAATCAAAGTCTAAAACAAATGTTGATAGTCAAGGTAGTATAAGTAACGGCTCTGTTGCTTCGTTAGCTTCTAGTGGTGATGCAGATAGTGATATAGAAGTAATGAGTACAACAAGTATTGGTAGTATGAATAGTGATGACAAGCTATATAATACATTTTTGATGGAATTGAAATTAGCTGAAGGTGAGTTTATTGTTTGTATTGCAATGTTGCAAAGATGTTCAACAATTGGATGATGAGATTACGAATTAAAGTTCTTCATTGGAAGTGGGAGTTATTTAATATTTTAGTTGTTAAAATTTAAAATAATTGTCAAAAAGATGATGCTCTTCAATTGGCTAGAATTGATTTGGGCTTGTGCACAAAATTGTGTGATGATTTGTTTGAGTCCATGTTTGGGAAGATAATATGCAATTACTAACCTATTATGTCTCTTATCTCTATTAAAGATGGCAGGGATATTAAAGATGAAGCTAAGTCTAAGGAAATCGATTCATTATTAGATAGTGAGGATGACAGCCCATCTGATGACAGCGATGATGATACGTTTAATCCACCCTCGGATACAAATGAAGATGAAGATGCATCGAGTGGCGTCTATTCTTTTGATGATGCTCCATCATGTGATAAAGCCGATGATGATGATGATGATGATGATGATGATGATGCTAATCCACCCACTGCTGTCGTCAGTGTAGCACCTCCCAAGTTTAGCAAACCAACTAACGTCAAAGATAAAGGCATGGGTAAAAATGTACCAAAATTAACATCCGCGTTTAAAGGTTTCTATACCAAGGACACTGTTTCAAAGTATGATATTAACGGGGAAGATGTTACAATGGTTCAAAAGATGAACGAATCTATCCTTCCCATATCAAGTGAAGCTCTAGATCTAGAGGAACGTTTGAAAGAGTTGTGTAGTTCTTATGAAAAAAGTATTAAGAATGCAGGGATTATTGATGATGATAAGGAACAGGAAAAATCCGCTGATGAAATTGAACAAGAGATTGAACGATTAGGATTGGCATTAGAAGACACTCGTAAGCTATTGTGCCTGCTTCAAGATTCGCTTGCCGCAGCTAAAGACGACCGTCGTAAAGTTGAATCAGTACGATCAATGGCAAAGCAAGCTGTTGATTATTGGGCTCCAATTGATGCACAGAAATTGACTGCTTGGCAGAAGGTATATATCAAGACTAACAGGCTCCTCCACTTATGTGATCAACATAAGCTACAACAGAGTAAGATGAAATCTGCTCTTGAGGCTGCTGCCAAGGCTAAGGCTCGTGCCGATGCCAAGTCTAAGGCTAAGCTAAGGCTCAAGCTAATGCACCCGTCCAACTTGATCCCCCTCTAGTACGAACTGCTGATGGTACTATGAAGGAGGTGTCTGAGTGTATTGTCTTACCCCCTGATGCTCGTTCACCAAGAGTGGTAAAGCAGATTACCGGTACAAAAGAAAAGAAGAAACATAAACCCATCACACCTGAACAATTTAAGGCAGTGATTAACGGTGGTCGAGGGGGTGACGCTCCGAAGTTGCACAACCATGGGTTATGGTTGGATGATGATGGGATTGCCCATTGCTCATTGTGTAATGCAACCATTGAACTTTTGAAGAATCTGAGGAGGCATACGATTGAAAGTAAAAAGCACAAGGAATTATACCAGAAGAAGATGGCCGGGGCCGTGAAGTTACACCAACAGTCTGTTAAATTGGTTGATAAGAAGGCAAAGGGTAGTGAATTATCCGATGATCTCAAGGACTACCGTTTCAAAGCTTTAATCTCTGCTGCTAAACACAATGTACCAACTGAAGCAATGAAAGGTCTTTGTCAAGACTTCGTTGACGAATATGCAGGTCTAACATTTGGTGATGGGTCCGACGTTGTTAGTCTTGCTGCTGGTCCTTTACTGGAAACTCTTGTGTTACGTATCCGTCAAATTTTAAGTGGAGAAGGATGTTATGACGAGTTTGGTGTAACCTTTGATGGTACTCCCTCTTTTGCCGAGGCAGAAGCTATTGTGTTTCGTGTTGTGACTAAGGATTGGGAAGTGGTTGAGATTCTAGTTCGTTGTGGATTGTATAGAAAAAAGTTGGATAAAGAGGAACTGAGTAGTCACATCATCGATGCCATCACAACTCGTGCTGCTCTTCAGCTTACAAACTGGATGTCTACTCACCAAGATCGTGCTAGAGTGAACAAGGGTGCACTTGGTGAAGTGAAGCGCAAGTTCCCCGACGCAACTCCCGCGGAAAACTATTGCACCACTCATACTGTCAACAACGCTGGTAAGAAGGCTATGGGGGATGAGGGTGTTGCAACGTTTGCTCATTTGTTCCGCAAGTCTTGGCAGGCTGTAATTAACACCCCCGGCAAAGCAAGAGGCCGATTTGCTGAGCTTTTTGGTAAATCACCCACCACTGCCAGTGGTGTACGATTCTTTGTTCGTTATGAACAAGTTGCTGAACTATTTGAGGCAACACCTGAGCGTATTATGGAAATTGTACGGTGGTGCATTGAGAATAAAGTGTCAGAGTTATCAGCTAAGTCTATGATGCTCAAGTTTGATCCAACAACAGACGCTTGTGCATCATTAGCTATGGCTATGGTTGAAGTTGCAGTTGTAGCCGAGGGAGTACGACCATTTGCCGAGGCTTGCTACACTTTGGAGGGTGATTCATGCTTAATTTTGCGTGCGTACTCTGTATTCAGGCGTCTTGAGCAGTTCATTGGAGACGGATATAGCACACCCAAGCTTGAAGAGGCTGTAGATAGAGCTATTCCGTTAATTATTCGCGTTGAATCAAGTTACACTGCTAAAGTTGCAGCGGCAAATGCTGCTGTTGAGTCAGCAAGTGGAAAGGTAGCTGAGATGGTGGATGAGTTGAAGAGATTGAATGAGATGAAGAAACAAGTGCAAGGAGGGACTAGTAGTCGAGGCCGAGTTCGTCAGGCAACTGAACGCACCCGAGACAATAACCAGCTAGATAATGTTCTTGAACAGATCGTTGAAGCTCGTCTAAAGGAAAAGAGTTTGATGTCTAACGAGAAGGCTGCTAAAGATGCATTGGCTAAAGTTGTCAAGGCGTATGATGATTGGAAGAAACAATATCCCCACCGTACTAAGATTGAGTTAATGGATCATGGCAAGAATATTCTCAAGCCCGTTGGACAATACTATCATGATCAGTTCACAAGTGAAGATGGAGATTGCTATCCAATGAGGGAAATGTCTGAAGCGGCTCAAATGTTTAACCCAATCTTTCTAGCAAAGATGTCGGATGCTGATATTGTGGTCACGTTGCATTACTTGGCAGACAAGCTCACTGCTTTTGATTACCGCCACTTCGATGATAAGTTCATTAAGAAGTTGAAGAAGGAGATGCCATCTGTAGTTGAGGAAGCAAAGGGTGATCATGACTTGGACAGGATCCCATCATCTCGTCAATATCAGACTCGTATGCAGAGGAGAATCAAGCGTAAGAATCTTCCTGCTGATAGTAACTTGGATTGGAAAGCAGATGCTGGAGAGTATGCACAGCGGATTTGGAAGTGGTGGAAGCCGAGGAAGGATAAGTATCCATGCCATGGCCTTGCAATTCGTCTTATTGTTCTTGCACAACTATCAAGCTGTTCAGTGGAGAGAGTATTTTCAAAGCTTGAGAAGATCCGTGAGGTTTGTGGTGATAGTTTGAAGGGTGACATGTGTGAAATCCGTTTGCTTTTGCAAGTGAATGGAGATATGGATGATATGTATAATGGGCTTGTGCTCAACCGTGTTGATGGGGAATAAGTAAATAGGAAAGGGGGAGCAACATGGAATCAATGTGTGTGTTTAGGTTGAGAGTCTAAGATCAAGATATGTGTAGACTAACCTATGAAAAGTACTAGTTTTATTGCAGATTTGGATTTACTAGATGTAGCTGAGTATATATACTACTCAAGCTCATTCAGAACCAATATATTGGAGGAGATATGTTCATTTAAAGTTGAGTTCCCCGAGAGTTCCCCAAAGGGATTTGAGTTCCCCAAAAAAGGGATCAAATCTGGGTTTCGGGGAACTTCCCCAATGCCTAAGACCTACGGTGCAATATTATTATTGACCATCTCGCCTGAGTGGATACCGGTTATGAGCTCAAAATTTTCGGCACAACTCACTTTGGGTATCTTATTTTTGTTGGGGCCACTGTGTGAAATATTGGCCACCTAATTTGGTGAGGAGAGGCCAATAATTACTATCAATAAAGTTGGAAAGGCTCATTCTAGACCAGAATTTCAAGCTGAATCGA
>Ga0214480_100651_pt1 | contig 17102 bp, 11 predicted proteins | sample M1_20Mar14CPVII9_3_FD_165042 | JGI IMG/M metagenome (GOLD analysis project Ga0214480, IMG submission 165042) | Marine eukaryotic communities from Monterey Bay, California, United States - M1_20Mar14CPVII9sort6BwellE17 | ecosystem: Environmental > Aquatic > Marine > Unclassified | place: USA... | reverse complement strand
ATGAAATCCTGTTGATTTGGTATGGGTTTGGTCAAAAGTCCTGCCATATCCATACATGTGGTACTCATGGGTTTGGCCATATCCATAGAGGAAATACTAAATGCATCATAGACTCGCTAAAAACCAAACCCATACCAATTAGAGAAGAAGTGGCCAAACTGGAGCAGAGTGGTATACCGATCCCATAGATTAGCGATATACTTATACAGTAACCATATACCAAATCCATATCACTAATTCTGAGATCAGTAGTATACCCGGTATCCTTTGTGTGGATATGGTCTATTCCATTGCAATCAAATATCGTTGGTTGTTTATATCTATTGCTACTTTACGCTTAGACTTCTATCTATATATTGATAACGATGATGATTGCACTTCTGTTCTACGAACACATCTCTTATCGATCCTCACAATGATAATACTCTTCTTCTATCATCTATCGTCGTCTATCACTCACATCACCACATAATAGCAACCGCCAGCAAATAGATTGCACCATACAATATCATGAAGCATCACGTCCCTTCATATCATCATACCAAAGAGTAGACACTAGTACCAAAGAGTAGACATGCTACTAGTTCGTCTCGTCTTGATCTATCTTGACACTCACTAATCGAAGCTGCACATCAACCTACATCAACTACTACATCAACACTCTTCGCCGTTATCATTCGTTGCCGATTGCCGGTGAATGTCCCTCTCGTCCGATCGATGCATCATACACAGGATCATCATTGATTAAGGTGTATGGAGATGATGTGTAGAACTAAAGAAGGTGATGTGTGTTGTGGTTGTGATGATTGAATAATGAGATCAGCCTCCTCTCTGGCCGCTCTGCTGCCGATTGACGCAGAGGCGACGGCACGGCGGTCGACTAAGAGATTGTTTTGTTATTGATATTGCAATAGGATAGATGATTGACGGAGCTCTACATTGGATCGATACTATAATAAATCTAATACTGGTAGTTGTGTGTGTTATTTTCAAACTTAGTGATTTTATGAGCAGAGTTACTTAGTAAATTTTGTCAGTGTACATTAAGCGAAATCATACATAACGGCAACTTTCTCGTTTATTCTATGGATTTGGTATGTTTTAGTATGGATACGACGTTTTCAGTATCCTACTATGGTTTTGGCATGAATTAGCTAAAAATTTAAGGCGTATTGTAGAGAAGTACAAATAAAGATACCAAATATGGATTTGGCTGTGGATTTGGTAAGCTGTATGGATTTGGTATGGATTAACTCTGTCACATCGACCAAACCCATACCAAACGCATAGGATTTCATTGCTGTGGTGTAGATATAGATATCGGCATTTTCAAAGACCAATCTTCACAACAAACAAATTGACTAATTAAATCATATCGGGGTATAATCTATAGGTGTGGGGTATACTATAGTAGACAGCTATACAATATGAGCTCTGATAGTTGCAAAGACGGAGCAACAAAATCAAATGATGGTGTATGTGAAGTTAACAATATGTTACAGAACATGAGCACCACGGATGACAAAGAAGTCATTGTGTCGGTATGTGCCAATTGTGGTAAAGGGGGTAGTGAAGTTACGAATACATGCAACAAATGCAAGGAAGTTATGTATTGCAACGCTGCATGTAAAAAGAAACACCGTACAAAACATAAGAAAGATTGTGAGAGAAGAGTAGCTGAGTTGCACGATGAGGCTTTATTCAAACAACCACCAACTGAGGACGATTGTCCAATATGCTTTCTACGTATGCCATCAATCATTTCGGCACGAGTTTATAAGGCTTGTTGTGGAAAAGTTATATGCTGTGGTTGTATCCATGCGGTTGCACTAAGAGATGATGATCAATTGTGCCCTTTTTGTAGAACTCCAGCAACAACCACAGATGAGGAGATGCTCAATAGATATAAAGTACGAATGGAATTGAACGATGCCGCAGCAATCCACAACATTGGAGGCTTTCATAGTATGGGCATGCTCGGCTGTCCACAAAACTATGCCAAGGCATTAGAGCTATGGCATCGGGCAGGAGAACTAGGATATTCTCGGGCACATCTCAATATTGGCTATGCTTACTTAAATGGTACTACAGGAGTAGAAGTGGATGAAAAGAAGGGTAAATATTACTGTGAGTTAGCAGCTATGGCTGGGGATATGGATGCAAGGTATAATCTTGGTCTTTCAGAGATAGATGCAGGCAATATGGAAAGGGCATTGAAGCACTTTATGATTTCAGCAAGAAGTGGGGATGACGACTCCTTGAAACAAATCAAACAATTGTTCATGAATGGGCATGCCACGAAAGATGATTATGCCACAGCATTAAGAAAGTATCAAGCATATGTAGATGAGATTAAGAGTGTACAAAGGGATGAAGCTGCTGCATATGACGCTGATTGGGAGTATTATTAGGCAAGTGGTAATATTATCTCTGGGTGGAGATATAAGATTGAACAATACAGTGTTACAGATATGTGGTACACAGGTGGTACATAATTCTAAATAAGTTTCATTTCTTCTACTACTACTCACTTCATAACCCATCTGATACTCGTAGTAGTATACAGGTACTTGGATAAGGGAGTAGACAGTTACATAGGGGCGTATCCCTGTCAGGCTCACGAGGTGGAGTCAAGTATGGTTGAATCCTGACTTTATGTAAAATTAAATTTTTAATGTATCTTTTGTCCTCCTCCCCCAACCGACTTCGTGGCCGAGTGGTCTAAGGCGCTGCATTTAGGCTGCAGTCTTCGTTGGCGCAGGTTCAAATCCTGCCGAAGTCAGCTATTTTGCTCTCCTTAGTGTTTCTTGTGAGCACAGAGTTGAGTTCTTTTGCTAGCCTCTACAAGTTTATGTATGTTGGGTATCATATCTTTTCCTTCCAAAACATGAGCTGGAGTGTTTCTTGAAGTATGAATGGTCCTCATATAGCCCTCTCGGAAGTTGAAAGGCTGGCATTAGGCTGCAGTCTTCGTTGGCGCGGCTCAAATCCTGCCGAAGTCAGCTATTTTGCTCTCCTTAGTGTTTCTTGTGAGCACAGAGTTGAGTTCTTTTGCTAGCGGCCTCGCTGCGCTCGGCTGCTAGCTGTTGTTGAGAATGTGAGAAGAGAGTGGATGGCAAAAGCTAAAAGAGAAAGTTAGTGGGTCCTTAGTTCGATTCCCTGCCTTGAAATTTTTACTGGTATCATCTTCCATCTATTTTACCTCATTAGTCTACCTACCCAGGGTAGATAGGATAGAATAGTATGGATAGCATGGCGGCGTGATAGTATGTACGACAGTTGATAATCTACATTGTGTGGGGAGTGAGGGAGCGAGGCATGCAGGTATATATGTATGGTCGTTGGAGAAAATAAAGGATACCGAAGAATATCCTCGTTTGGTCGCTATTTTGCTCCTCACTCCTCTCCCTCACCACCTAATCATGGCAACTAATGGCACCAGTAAGCGTAGAAGAACCGCCAATGATACCCTTCATATCACTGACTTACCCGTCGGTATACTGGTAGATGTTTCGGCGTATTTATCTAAGCCATCGAAGGCGATATTCGCCGCAGCAATCACAGCACCTTCATCTTCATGGAAAAATGATAATTTGATGCACCGACTATCAAATAGTAGCAGGGCTATCATATCACCTTTGCAATGGGATACATTGGATTTTGCAGATATTGAATCAACTTTAGCAAAGAAATTGTCAGATAATGACGTACATGCGGTATTGCAGTGTATTAATGCACAAGATGTGCTCAAAAGATTAAAAATCACCGGATGTGTTAATATAGCTGGACACGGATTGAAACCTATATCCAGATCCACCACAGTACAGGTTATTGATTTGAGTATTGCTAAACAACATAAATATCATCCTGATGCACTGGCAGCATTAATCTCTTATGAGGCGATTATCCCTATACTTGATAGTATTATTTCTCTTGACGAATGTGCAATAAGGTATACTGTCTTCCCTGAAAATTGGCCAATTAGAAGTGAAATGATTGAAGGTTTTGTGAGAAGATATAATGAAAGATTTGAAAGTTATGGGTTAATTTGTCCGATTTGTCCTCCAGAGGAGGAGATCGGAGATTATTTGACATTGGAACAAGGACAGTGGATGGAACACGACCATCCATATGGAGCGCGGGGCCCTCTTGGTCCTCATCGCCAAGGGCAGATATGCTACCAGTGCCTAAGACCAATCTGCTACGGGTGTGTGATTCCAGACGACGATGACCATCCCTTTCTAAAATTTTGTGACGTTTGCAATCGAGACTTTTGTTTCGACTGTCAAGAAATGGAAGCCTGCTGTGTATATGAACATGTAGACGGAGTACCAAGTGCTCGAAATTGTAGCCAGTGCAGAGACCATGCAGTGTGTCAATGTCATCAGGTATGTAATGAATGCTCGGTGAGATGTATCGATTGTGATCGTAAATTCTGTAAAGAGAAATGTTCTGATAAGTATTTGAATTCCAATGGTGTGTGTCGTGATGGGTGTTACAGTTCTAGTGAAAGTATAAGTGATGAAGAAGATAACATATAAAGTTAGTCGCCTAACCATCTGATATTCTACATTTACTCTTCAATATAAATCCGTAGATTTACTTAGTTTTGCAACGCTTGTTGGATAATCGAAACTGCTCTAATTCTAATTCCAACTTTGCAACCTTTGACTCCAGTTCTTCATTCTTTGCAATTAAAGTTTGCATAGGCGAGGCAAAGCTAAACAGCTCCGGTATATGTCTAATAAGTCGATAGATACTCCCGACATGTCCATTCCTTGCTAATACATACGTCCCCTTATCACATCTACCCTCTCTCTTCTCACAACGTTCTTCCGACATGGTAACAAGCTCAAGCACTTCTGGTATGTATACCGTATCCATCTCAATGAGTGGCGTAACATCATAATCATTTGTAAAGTATATATACCGTAATTTCCTTCGACATTTCTGATTGGATGTAAGATCACTACGAAGGTTGGTAGTTAATGCCTCTTTAATATTTGCATTCAAATCTTTCAATTGACCATTTAATCCACCGCTCAATGTGGAGATGGTATGATTTGATTGATTGATAAATGCATCAAAGCTTGATGGGTTGCACAATATAGTTTCCATTCTTGTTGCTAGTGTTGGCATGTTTAATAATAAGTCAATTCCATTTAACTTTAAATGTTTACCAAGATTGATGCACTGTAATGATGATGTTGGCATTGAATTCAAGATGCCATTCAATTCGTGTGTTTTAGCTACATTTTGAGTATGCTGGATCTGTAGCTGCTCAACATTGCAATCGTCTCTTCCAATAAAGTTTGCAATTGAATCTAAACTTCGTAGTTTGTTATTTGATAAGTTTAATTCCGTAATGTATTGCAAATTATCATTATCGGGTGATAGTAATCTTTCAACTCCCTCATCAGTTATAGAATTATTTGTTAGATTCAAACAGCGTATGCGTAGACCTGCATTCATTGCATTGACTATAACTTGAGCACAGCTATCGTCCATCTTGGCATGTGTTAGTTTGATTGATACCGGGGTAGGTTGTCCACTATGACTGCCGACCATACATCTCATAACTTTCTGTACGAGAACATAATCGAATGATATATTGTTAAAATTTACCGAGTTGAGTGGATGATTATCATCACTGATGCCTGTAAACAGCGTCTTCAAATGACCTGATGCTTTATTCTTCTTCTTTGCACATTCATATGTTATGCTTTGTAGAGATGACTCTTGTTGTATACATTGCTGTAACTCAGTCCATGAGTGTGTTTCGTCGTCATTGACATAATTTATGGGATCTTTAATTGTCAAGTGAGTATACTCTCGACCGGTTGCCGCCGAAGTTCATAAGATGTGTTTCAAAAGTTTTTATTGATATTGCAACTTCCGACGTCGAGGTAAGTGTTGTGCGTATAATCGTTCATACATGCCGGCTGGTTAGTGCATATACAGCTGATAAATATACCGATATATATCTACATATCTACTCAGCATATCGAAGATAGATACACACAAAACACACACAATATGCCGGCAACGTCTAGAAAAAGAAACAAAGGGAAGGATAGAAAAGCAAAGCAACTGGCCAAGAAGGAGGAGAATGAGAGAGTAGAAACACGCGTAAATTTTGGCTGAGCTTTTGTGACAGGCGCAATCAGTGTAATCATGGATGTGATTTGATGTCAGTATCAGATAACCATCCTGTTACTAGTTTTATAGATCAGTTTTACATAAATTTACGTGAAAAGGGAATGGCAGTATTACATAGTTTGAGGAGTCTATTTGAAACACATCGGCATATGGAACAATGAAAGCTACAGGAAGTTAGCTATTGGTATATTGTTACGTATATTGGGACAAATATGATTTTGCGTGAGGGGTCTGATATCAGTGGGCCTGGATGTGTTGCTCAAGCTATCGTGGTTCTTGAACATTACAATGATATCATCTTTGGTCGTGCATAAACGGGCGGTATTAACAAGTTGGAAAGATGTGAGCATCATTAGTAGTGAAAGGCGTGATACGTTAAAGTTTTTACGCAAAAGAACAACATGTAAATGCCTGAAGAAGATGCATTTGGAAGCAAGGAAGACAATCCCAAAGATGGGATTGTGTTGGAATTGTAAAGAAGAAAAGAATCGTGTGTCGCTCTCTGTATGTAGCAAATGTATGGTTATACAGTACTGCTCAAGGGAATGTCAAGTTGCGGCTTGGCCAGGACATAAGGAGTTCTGTTGTCTCATACAGCCATGAATCAATAAACCATATGATTATGATGATAGCCTATGCCTGTTCGAGGTAATGACAAGTTGACGATCTTTATTGTGGCATCACAATTGGAAGATAGAGCAGTGAAAGTATATGTTGAGTTTATTTAGTAGATTCGTTCTATTTGCCATACTTACGTTATCATATCATATCTAAAACTTTTTGCTGCTACTACTTCTGCTACTCTTTCTTCTCCTCTTCCTTTCTTCTTCTTTCTATCAATTTAAGCCTGCCAAGAAATGAATCCTACATAATCATTTCAGACACTAACCTTCCAAAAGACGACAATTTTATTAGCAATCAACCATTCCATCATCTTTCCCTCACGGTGCAATGTAAAGACGTTCGGTAAATTATCATCAGCATCTGATGTTGAACCATCTTCACATTTAACAGGACCTAATACATTCGACGATAATTCCTTTGTTGTATGATCATATTTGTATTCATCATTTCGTAAACCTGGTTGTAAATTACAGGGGGGTCTGGCATATCGATTATCACTATATAATACCATGCATGATGATTCTTATCATATCCGATTTTTGTGTTTTTGTAGTTTGGTATAAGTATATGACAAATGACAAGAGAGTGAGTTTGATATATGAACGTTTTACTTTCACACATACTCTCATGCCAAATATATACTGACCATCTTCACAAGTAATTGATAGTTGTTGATCACTACCATCACCTTGATCAATACCATGCCATAATCCTTCAAATTTACGTATGTCGTGATGATGATTGCTCTTTTTCACTTCGTTGTTAACAATAAGATGGGGTAGGATACCACGCAATAAGTTGTTCTCGTCGGCGGTGGCGTATGTTGTACTGCTTAGCAGAGTAGTAATAAGGATAGCGGAGAATTGCATGGTTTAATGCTAATTATACCTCTAGTGGGGTGTTTGGATAGAGATGCTAATTGCAAGTTGTTAGTTACGACATAAAGAAGATTTCGTTCTATCGCTAATCTCATTCGAGTTTTCAGCTTTGGATACTCTAAAGAGTTTATCACCAACACAGACCAACACTCTAAATATAATATGTCTTCGATTTGAGTTTGAGTTGTTTGATTGAGTAAAGGATGAACACTTGATCAGATTTGTGATAATGTGCACACTTCATGTAACAGGTATCCTTAATTCTACATAAGATGTGCACTTTTTATCTACTACTTCCTTTCTTTCTAGCCCACTTCTAGTTAAACCTCCAGCCCCAACCCAGCTCAATCATATAATCTGCACTAGTGACCTTCACTAATAGTAACGATTCTCCTCATCAGCAGCTGCAGCTTCGTCCCTCTGACGACTCTTTATCTCTCCCAAGTATTCTTGATATAATCGTAATGCTTTTGTAAAATCATCTTTTGTTGCATTTCCATCTTCATACATCAATTTGATAGCATCCAAAGATTCAGATTCTCCATCCCTCACCGATATCATGAAGTGTTTGAGGGCTCTATCCATATTTCGAGCCTTCTTCTCCTCCATACCTAGCATGTGCCTTGCCAAAACATCTCCTGCAATAGCTCCTAATTCGCAGTAATACCGGGCCTTCTTCATATCAACTTCTACTCCGCGGCCAGATTCATAAGCTTCGCCAATACCGATATAAGCTGCGGCATAACCGAGTTCTGCTGCCCTATGACAGAGCTCTAATGCCTTGTCCATATCTTGTGGGAATCCGTATTGCCCATAAAAGTAATAAACTCCTACATTGTAGATTGCAATAGGATCACCTGCTTCCATTCTTTTCTTTTCCCTTTCAATCATCTCCTCTTCTGAAGTAGGAGTTGGAGTTCTACAAAATGGACACTTTTCATATTCAACTTTATTGCCTTGGTTATCATATACAGGTGCTTTGATACATCCACTGCAAACAGTTTTCCCACAGCAACCCATGTATTTACTTCCCGATGGAAGTGATGGTATTCGTATGAAACAAATTGAACAATCTTCTGCTGGTGGAGGTTGTTTGAATAGATCTCCTTCATGTAACTTAGCGGCACGTCTTTGATATTTTTCACAATCTTTCTTATGCTTCTTTTTGTGTACCTTTTTACAAACAGCATTGCAATACTTCACTTGTTTACACTTGTTGCATATATTATTGGCACCATCTTTACCACAATTGGCACATATCGTTGAAGAAGATACGACGATATCTTCTGTGCTCATGATGATGATGATATTGTTGTAGTTTAGAAATGGTGATGTTTTGTCGCCACTACTACTACTGCTACTGCTGCTCAACTATATACCTTTGCAGACCTTTGCTATGATCTCTCTCTATCTCCACTATCTACACTTGACACGAGACGCACAGGACCCATGGTGTATCCCCCCGCCGGAAGTACTGTACCCCGGTGCAGTTACCCCTATTTCTTCCGGCGGCTGGCGACTAACAAGCACGCAATAAACGCCACAAGTACTGTACCCCGGTATAGTTTGAAAAATCATCCGGCGGCCAGTTAACTATACCCCCCTTGTTGGGTATCCTAAGATACCTATATGAGACACGTATCCGATTGAGCTCTTTACTGCGTAACCTTATGAAGCCTCGCCGGAAGAACTGGACCGGGGTACAGTAACCAAATCTTCACGGCGGCCTGTCAAGTGACCGGGGGTCGGTTTCAAAATTCTCCGGCGGCAAAAGATACCGACCCCCCGTATTTGTTAGTAAAATTACTACGGACACCATGGGTCCTAGACGCACATGGATAAAAAAAAAGATACCGCAAAAGATCTTTTCATTTTTTCTCCCTTCAACCCTTTTGCAACTAACCTAGGGTATTACTTTGGCGCTTGATATAGACAATATAATGAGGCATATATCACTATCAATAACTGCATTGCTGCTTAGCATATGCATAAGCTTCTCGTTAGGTTTTAGTTCTCCCAAATTGACCAATAATAGACCTTTGTTGGTATCCACAACTTATACTAAACAATCGACTTCATTATTCCCTACAAGAAGAAGATATCGGAGCAATATAATAACAACTCATAGAAGAATGAATAATGATGATAATGAAAAGATTGAACAGAAAGAAGTTACAGAAATAGATAACAACAAGGCAATAGAAGATGTCAATGGAGATACCAAAGAGATTGAAGATACCATAATAGTGAATGGCAGTACACCTACTAAAGCAAATGATAACAACTCCAATGGATTCTCATTAATACTATTGCCAACACTATTATTCAAATTTACAATGGTAATGTTAATAAAATTTGCTACTGATATTGTAGTATTTCCATTGTTGTGGAGTTATCGATTAATTAGATTGTGTAAACGAAAGTTGTTTAGAGGATTGAGTAGAGTGTTTGGTAGAGGAGGCGAAGGTAGTTTGGATGTTAAAGTTAATGGTGATAGTTCATAAGAGCTCTGTTCCTGGCCGGTATATGATGCATGTGCAATTAAGAGCATTCCTTGTATTGCCAGTAGAATAGAAAGAGAATAGTGGCCAAGAAAAGAATGCTTCCTTGGTTATAGCTCCAATAGGATATCGTTGCAATTGTTAGAGATACTAGTTTGCCGTATCATCGACCATAGAGATAGGAATGATAAAGAGATATTAACTTGACGAAATAATCTACCATTCCTCTTAGAGTTCTCTCTCCTCCATATCCTATTTACATACTCACACTATCTATGTCTCACCAACTTCTTCATCAGGAGTAGGAGCAATGAGTGATGAACTAAAACTCCCCTGAAGAAGAAAGGTGAAGGGAAAACGATACCTCATAAACGATAAGATCAAATTCCAAAACAGAACGGCATTCTTACTCTCCTTCTCCCTCCACTCTGGACTTAATAAGTCCTCAATACCACCGGATATTACGCTTCGTAACTCCTTCTTGAGTACCCACGGTGATAAACGTTCACAGAATAATGCCGAGGATGGACCTCTTGATCCAACAAAGCTTGGTAATGTACTTTGGACACAAAAGTGTGGTACAAACTTTTGCAAACAGTTGGGACATTCCGTCTTGTACTCTTGGGAGTTGCCAGCACTCCATCCGGCTACTACATCATCGTCACTTAGGTAATAGTTACACCGGGGGCAGAACTCATTATCCGTATCAATTGATATATCAGGATAGACAATCTCAAGTAAGTTCTCTCCCAATAGAATCTGACGCAATACATGACCGGTAACATACTGTTCTGTGTATCCGGTAACTTCCTTCTTGTCTGTGGCGTTAGTGCTGCTCTTGTTCCGAGAGACCATACGCTTGAATGTACCACGAAGACCGGCGGGGTGTTCATCATTCTCACCTGCAGCTCCTAGCTTTTCCTTGGCAATATCCTTGGCCATATCAACATATGATCGTCTTTGGACTTTGAGAGTGTTCCAATCCATGTCAATCGATGCACCGTTTGCCCAATCTTAGTTGACGAGAGGAGATATAGATAGTTAGCAGTGGTCATGGAACAAGTACATAAGTTACGTGTCACAAACAAAACACTTACCAGGCAACTCCTCGCCACGAGCTTCTCCTGATGCCTGCTTCCAAGCATTGTCAGACGAAAAGGCGGATACTAACGATGAATAGACTACACCATCGGCTACGATACCATCCTCGTGCATACTTGCCAAGAGCTGAGTAGCACGGTCTGTATCACCACATCTTCCACATGCATCAATAAGGCACTGATATGCCTCTGGATCAGCTCTAAGTCCACGTTCCTTCATCATCTTGAGCATTTCGAATGCAATGGCAAGTTCTGCCTTGGCTGTTTCTCTTGCCTCCATAATCTTAAGTGTAGACAACTTGTCGTTGAATCGATCACGTACAGGAGACTCTTGGCTTATGTTCACCATTGACTTCTTGGCTCGTTCCTTCTTCGTTGGAGTTTGTGGCAAGTCTGCATCCATGACAATATCATTAACCATATCGGCAATGTTTTGACTCTCTTCGTCTGCCTCTTCTCGGTGGCTACTTCCTCTCTTGAATGTAGATGTAATGGCTTTACTATCAACCTGATCAAGTGCCTCATTATCAATAGCCATAAGATCCTTACCGACCACGGCGGTGAAAGTCATAAAGAAGACGGTAAACGTTGTTACCTCAGAGGTTGCTGGCTTTTCCTGTGAAGACACATGATGTGAGCAAATGATACAAACTTTCAACTTAAGAAGACATACAACAACATATCGCTCACCACTGGACCAGTTTGACCAGTAACTGCTGCACTCCTTGCCGATGACGCACCAGTACCCTCACTTCCATCCTCCTTGTTCTTATTACCTGAATTTGTCCTTCGGAACTTGCCTACATTCTCACGCTGTCGATCATACTCGGCCCGAACAGCCGAACTCATGGGACGAGGCGTACCAAACAGATTCTCATCAAGCTCTTCGGGAAAGGTGGGATAGTGATAGTATACACGTCCAGTCTGCTTGGCATGTGAGGCAGCCGTACTTGCCGATGTAACAGATACATCATCATCTCCTTCGTCTCCTACATTCACCTCTTCCCTCTTTGTGGTGACATGTACTACCATGGCATTGTCCACACCACCTTCTGCTACTGATTCAGGAAGATCGACGCCGCATGGTTCGGGTGGTACGATGGTTTTCAACTCACGCTTAACATGTGCACTCTGAAGCATGGGTGGATCATTCTCCTTGGCATTAGATGATGCCCCGCCTCCACCACCCGTTGTCCGTTCCTTTATCATTTTACGTAAACTACCCCGTGGCGTAGCCTCCTTACCGCCCGCTGCTCCGTTGTTACGCTCACGTACTATACCACGAACATTGGCAACCAATCCATTATTACGAACATAACGATCCACGGCACTATCAAAGAAGGATATGTCAGCCTCACCACTACCATATAATCGTTTAGTAACAAAGTCATCAAACATTTGGCTTCCCACAAGCTCCTCGAGAAAGTCACGTACATCACCTCGTTGTGCTTCCAAGAATTCTTGTGAACGAAATCCAGCACCACCATATGCACCCTCATTCTGCTTGGATGGGAAGACCAAGAACTTACGATACTTTTGCAGCAGGAAGCAATACGTCTCCAGAAAAGATTCTTGCACCGCATCCCAGGGACTTTGTGTACTCAAGTTCTTCTTCTCACTCAACGTCATTAGTAAAGTTGAACTAGGATCATTATTCCCACCATCATTATCACCATTTAACCAATTCTTACGACGTTCATCGGGTGTGAACATTAACATGAATGCCTCATCGAAGAGACACAATCGACTTTCCCACATGGCATCGGCCATACTCTTAACATCGGGTGGTAGATGTATACCCATTTCGGATGTGTTGTGATCTTTACGGAGTGATCGTACCTCACGGTGGACATGTCCGGCATTATTCTCAACCTTGTTTACTAGACGTTGATAGATAAACTTGGGTAAGGTGGGTAATGGACGAGTGTTGGTACCGAGACTGACCATATTCTTGTCTAAATCTACTACAATACATTCATCGGATAAATCCTCAAATGTATCAGCCAGGTGACGTTTGTCAATACCGCATAAAAATGGCATGGGTGCTAAGCAGATAGTTTAAGGAGGGGAAGTTTCGAATGTAAGTACAGGCTAACACAGCAAACTAGTCACCCATAAACATACAAAATCACTTACCAGATAAGATTGGTACCAGAAAATGTGGCAAAACAGGAATATACGCATGACTCCACTTCATGGGAAACAGCAAACTCAACAATATCTCACAGCACGTCGTTAATAAACTCAATTGTGTACTCGTCACTAAAACCTGTCGTTCCAATGCCAACGCCGTCCATACCTTCAATACATTCTCAACATCTAAACATTGAAATAAATGACTAAATGGTAATGATACCCATGGTAATGGTAAGTTATATGGTGGACTCCAAATAGATATAGTTGAATCTAATATAGTAGTTTGTACCTGGAATGATCCCGGTGGTGGAGCCGGTAATTCCGAACAAAAGTTGGTTATATATCGTTCAATTGGTAATGTTAAGACTTGTTTCATAATACTTGAACTGGCAGAGGTGGATGTTGTTACTATACCCATTTTCTTATCACCACTACTACTTTCGGCAGCAGCCTCGTTAATACTAGTGGAGCTTGGTGGTACCATTTTGGATAATCGATGTAATTGGGTTAGATATTCACGAAATGCAACGAGGTATGGATGCATTGATAGTATGACTAGACATTTTGGTAAGTATACAATCTGTGTTGATGTGGTTGTACCATCTCCTTCTTCTTGTTGTGTTCCTGTATCCACTGATAAAGTGGATTTGGCCTTGTCACCAATATTTCTACGACCCATTTCCTTCTTCTTCTTCTTTTGTACCTTCTTCTTATTATCACTATTTTCTGGAGATACACTAACAGTTACCTCATGTCCTTCCCAAACGGTTAAACACGTGCCATACATTTTCTGACCAGATTCACCAGTGGTTACAAAGTAATGTACCTTTGGCATTGTATTCCCATCATCTCGTCCGCCTGTATTTTGTGTATGTGTTTTTGTTTGGAGTGGGTGTGTTATTTGGAAGAAAATAAAGAGGGGGATAGGGTTAGAAGCTGTTGTTGCAACTCAAAAGTTATGCATAAGTTCCTCTTCTCAAAACTACAAATGAACACCAAGATATGCTCAACTTCATTCTCTATTATACTCACAAATCCAATCTTATACAACAACACACACAACACAACCAAAAAACACAGCAAAACAAAATACGTACCAACAGGAACTTTGCCACTTGGATAACAAAATGCAGTAACACTATCAACTAATAATGGATTATCATCATAATCTTTCGTTGGATATCGTGTTGTTACCTTTGGAAGATCAGAAGTTAATGAGATTAGTAATTTGTTAGTGGAATTGCAAAACCATATCATATTGCACAATTCAACTACTTGAGTACGTGTTCACAATTAGAGTCTGTGACCATTGTGCACAGTTGTAACTTCTGCCTTACCTTTGGTATAAATTCTGTTCCGTCTAACTTTACCTCGTTGGATGATGAGTTGTTATTTGAGTTGTTATTAGAGGGGTTTGAGGGTGAAGTGCCAGTACTACGAGGAGATAATGGAGTTGGTATAACCTTGGTAACATTCTTCCTTTTTGGTGAAGCAGGCGGCATACCGCTATACTGCATCTCTCTTTTACCCCCATCACCTCCAATACCACTGCCATCTTGATTATGATTGTTATTATCAACAGGTAAAGAACTAACAACAACAAAATATTCAACTAATCTAGGAACTTTTTCACGTTCTCGTACTTTGGATAATTTTGTTATACGTCTTCTGGTGTCAGCACTCCCTCCTGGATTACCATTTTGATTAGAAGAGATGTTGTTATTACCACTGTTGTTTAGACTTGTATTACTTTCAGTGCGTGATCTATTAATAGTAGTTAATCCATCGTTCGAAGTGGTACGGCTACGGTTTATATTAGGTATAGGTGGTGATGAGGCACCATTACGGCTTTGTCTATCAACTAAATTTTGTAAGTTTAAATCATCTGCTTTAATTGTAGCATTAGTGGGTGAATCGTTTGAGTTGGAGGCGGAGAGTGTAACGTCTGTTATTTGTAGATTGTTCATCTTTGGTAGTGGTTAGTTTTATGGTTAGGTGGCTGGCGCGTTGTTCACTCCGTTTTTACTGCAATACGGTGCACCTTACACAAAGTCCGTACTAAAACCCACATTTTCCGTATTTGGTATCCTTTTTCCGCTGGTATCTTTTTTCTCTCCACTCCTCCTCTGAGCCATAATTTATACCTCTAGGCAGAGACTACAAATAAAGCGGCGGCTTTCAAATTCATTATCATTGAAATGTTGCTAGAGATATTAGATGTCCTTAGGGTATTAGTCTTTATTCTTCTTCTAGAATTATATAGCAAGAAGTTTGGTTTATGGAGCAGCTAGACGTATAAATAAAAGTCACAAGTGCGATCGAGCGTCATTGAAATTATTGAAATGTCAGTTTTCATGTATAATATAAAATATTATACGGAGGAGAAAACTCCATTTGGTAGAATAGATAGGACCCCTTTAGAACCTTGTCTGTCTGTCTATCCAAAAATTGGTATTTGGTCTTGGTCATGGTTGATAGGCAAAAAAGGTAATGGCAGGGGGAGTTAGGTTAGGTATTAGTAAAGTAGCAAGGGCGGCGTTCTATACACAGCATCTTTGTCTGATAAATATCATTTGTCTAACTTTTATCGGCCATCAACCTATTTTGATACGATCCATATCGGCATAATGCTAACAAAAAAGTTAGGCAACTCTAGAGACTTACTGACTGTCTACAATTTGTCGACTTATAACAATTGTTATCCATCTTTTAACAATTACTATTGCTGGAAATAAGGTGATGTAATAAAATGGTGGTTTGTTTCAAATATGGGGTATTTGCAGTGACAAACATTGCCTGTATCAGAAGGACAATCTCGTGTTATTGTGCTAGGAAGTGAAGATCTTCACCCATCAACATCACATTCAAATTGCAAGTTGTACCAAAGATAGAAATCATACCCTTCCATGTTTATAATCATATAGATGTACATCAACCATATTCGAGGAGGTAGGTATAGAAATTGCAACGTGTTGTAATATTCAACAATCAACCATGGACGTTTCATACGAGATATGATACGATGACATCTACATACTAGGTTGTCGACGTCGACAGAATGGTAAGTGTTGTTTATTCTCTGCCGTAATCACTACTTATTCGTATATTGCTGTATCTACTACTCATCCGACGTTAGCACGACACAATAAGATTCAAAACAATAAAAGAGGGGAGGAGGTGGATATGGCGATTATTTGAAGATACGAACATATGATATGTCATTTGATTATGCAAATGTTGTCTACAACACAGCACAGCACAACACAACACAACCAAACACAACAGCAATTAGTAGTAAAGGTGGAATATCGGAAAGAAGAATGTCTTCCCAACAACGAATTGTGAGGGTGGTATATAGTTACATGTGTTAGAAGATAGATAGAAGTATCTATATCATCAGTACACAACAAACACATATGATACGTCATCATTTGATCATTGCCAATGAAGAATTGAAGACTTATGGCAATTAGATTGGAAAGAGTTCAACAACAAATAGAGAGTGGCGTAAACCTATATTGACATATAATAACAAGAAAGGAGATAGATAGTAAAGAATAAATTAATTTGGAGAAGAGAAAATAAGTTATATGTTTAAGCATCTATTGACTAGATATCATTGCATCTATACCTTTTTGTAACTGTTTGATCTGATATTGCAATACTAATAGATCTGCTTTGAAGCGCCTATCCACCTCTTCTTT